>Ga0310695_10000254_pt1 | contig 142424 bp, 115 predicted proteins | sample RumenRJG_04DNA_FD_203882 | JGI IMG/M metagenome (GOLD analysis project Ga0310695, IMG submission 203882) | Bovine rumen microbial communities from Lethbridge, Alberta, Canada - RJG_04 (v2) (version 2) | ecosystem: Host-associated > Mammals > Digestive system > Stomach > Rumen | place: Canada...
GCGATCTCGAGGTAGCGCTCGAGCGTGTGCGGGTGGTCGTACTGCGGGAACGTGCCCATCTTGCGCGGCACGGGGTCGGCGTTGAAGCGCAGCACCTGCTCCATCATCAGCGCGTTGGCGATGCCGTGCGGGATGTGGTGGAACGCGCCCAGCTTGTGCGCCATCGAGTGCATCACGCCGAGGAAGGCGTTGGCGAAGGCCATGCCGGCCATCGTGGCGGCGTTGGCCATCTTCTCGCGGGCGACAGGGTTGGCAGTCTTCGAGACCGCCGCGTCGTAGCAAGCGGGGAGCCACTTGAAGATCACCTGCAGGGCGCGGATCGCGAGACCGTCGGTGTAGTCGGTCGCCATCATCGAGGCGTACGCCTCTAGGGCGTGCGAGACGGCGTCGATGCCGGAAGCGCTCGTGAGGCCGGGCGGCGCCATCATCTGCATGTCGGCGTCAACGATGGCCATGTTGGGCATGAGCTCATAGTCGGCAAGCGGATACTTCACGCCCGTCTGCTCGTCGGTGATCACGGCGAACGGCGTCACCTCGGAACCCGTGCCGGCGGAAGTAGGCACGCACACGAAGTACGCCTTCTCGCCCATCTTCGGGAACTTGTAAACGCGCTTGCGGATGTCCATGAAACGCATCGCCATGTCCTGGAAGTCCGCCTCGGGATGCTCGTAGAGCACCCACATGATCTTCGCCGCGTCCATTGCGGAACCGCCACCCACGGCGATGATCACGTCCGGCTTGAAGCCGGCCATAAGCTTGGCGCCTTCCTTCGCGCAGGCGAGCGTGGGGTCGGGCGCCACGTTCGAGAACGTAGTGAACATGATGCCCTGCTTCTCAAGCGACTTCTCGATCGCCTTCGTGTAGCCGTTCGCGTAGAGGAAGGAGTCCGTCACGATGAACGCCTTCTTCTTCCCCATCTCCTCGCCGAGCTCGCGGAGCGCCACCGCGAGGCACCCCTTCTTCTGGTACACCTTCTCGGGCGCGCGGAACCACAGCATGTTTTCCCTTCTCATGGCCACTGTCTTGATGTTTAAAAGATGTTTTACGCCGACGTTCTCGAAGATGGAGTTGCCGCCCCAGCTGCCGCAGCCGAGCGTCAGCGAGGGAACGAGGCTGAAGTTGTAGATGTCGCCGATGCCGCCGAGGCTCGACGGCGTGTTGACGAGAAGGCGGCACGCCTTCATCCGGTCGGCGAACTTCTCGAGCATCGCGCGCTCGCCCAGCTCGTCGATCCACAGCGACGACGTGTGGCCGAGCCCGCCGTTGTTCACGAGCAGCGCCTCCGCGATGTCGAGCGCGTCGTCAAAGTCGCGGCTCTTGTACATGCCGAGGATCGTGGTGAGTTTCTCGTGGCCGAACGCCTCGGAGCTGTCGGTGGACGTGGCCTCGCCGATCAGCACCTTCGTGGACTCAGGCACCTCGAATCCCGCCATCTTCGCGATCGCCACCGGACGCTGCCCCACGATCTTTGCGTTGAGCGCGCCGTTCACCAGCATCGTCGCGCGCAACTTGTCCGCCTCCTCCTCGTTCAGGAAATAGCACCCGCGCTTCCTAAACTCCGCCTTCACGTCGTCGTAGATCAGCGCGTCTGCGATGACCGTCTGCTCCGTGGCGCAGATCATGCCGTTGTCGAACGTCTTTGAGTGGATGATCGAGTTGACGGCGTTCACGAGGTCGCAGCTCGGGTCTAGGATCGCCGCCGCGTTGCCCGCGCCCACGCCGAGCGCCGGCGTGCCCGACGAATAGGCCGCCTTCACCATGCCAGGGCCGCCCGTCGCGAGGATGATGTCCGCCTCCTTCATGAGGAGGTTCGTCTTCGGCAGGCTGGGTGCCTCGATGCACGCGATGATGCCCTCTGGCGCACCGGCCGCAACCGCCGCCTCGAGAACGACGCGTGCCGCCTCGCGCGTGCTGTTCTTCGCGCGCGGGTGGGGACTGATCACGATTCCATTTCTCGTCTTGAGCGCAAGCAACGTCTTGAAGATCGTTGTGGATGTGGGGTTCGTCGTGGGGATCACGGCGCCGATCACGCCGATCGGCTCGGCCACCTTCATGATGCCAGCCGACTCGTCCTCCTCCACCACTCCGCACGTCTTCGCGTCCTTGTACGTGTTGTAGATGTACTCGGCCGCGTAGTGGTTCTTGATGATCTTGTCCTCGAAGATGCCCATGCCCGTCTCGGCGACCGCCATCTTGGCAAGGGGAATACGCACGCGGTTCGCGGCAAGCGCCGCGGCCTTGAATATGGTGTCCACCTTGTCCTGCGTATACGTGGCGAAGCGCGCCTGCGCCGCGCGCACGCCGGCGATCTGCGCCTCCAGTTCTGCGACGCCGCCTGCGGCGTCCGGTCTGTCGTTCTCGTTCATCTTTTTTCTTCCTTGGTCTGTTGACGTAAAGCCTATTTCCGAAGGCGCCGCATAGTATAGCAACTTTATTACCGATAGTCAAGTAGCGATAATAAAATATCTATAATTTTTCTCCCCCGCTCCACACCTCGCCGAAATGTGGTATAATTGACGCCGATGAACAAGGATGACAAACACGGCTCGCTTCCGCTGCCCACCATACGCCGGTACCCTGCGTACCTTCGCCTGATCCGCGAGCGCATGGCGGCAGGAGACGAGGAAATCTCCAGCGCGGCGCTCGCCGCGGCGCTTGGCATCGATCCCGTACTCGCGCGCAAGGACATCGCGATGATGGGCATTCCCGGCCGACCCCGCTGGGGCTATCCCGCGCGCGAGCTTGTGGAGGCCATGCGCTATGCGCTTGGGTGGGACAACGCGACCGACGCCGCCCTCGTCGGCTGCGGCTCCCTGGGCCACGCCCTCGTCGGATACGGCGGGTTTGCGGAGCAGCATCTGTCGATCGTCGTGGCGTTCGACGCGAATCCCTCCCTCCACGGACAGACCGTCCACGGCGTGAAGGTGCGCCCGATGAAGGAGATCAACCACCTCGTCCGCCGGATGCACATACAGCTTGGCATCCTCACGGTGCCCGACTCCGCAGCCCAGGAATGCGCGGCGGCGCTCGTCGCCGCAGGCGTCAAGGGAATATGGAACTTCACCTCCGTGCAGCTCTCAGTTCCGAGTGACGTCATAGTCCAAAGCGTCGACCTTGCGCAGTCGCTGGCCGTGCTATCGCACAAGATCGCCAACAGGCAGCGAAGCGAGAACGACTAGCCGAGCGAGCCGTTGCCGAGCAATGCCGCCGTCGGAAGGTCGGTGCTGTACGACGATCCCGGCTTCGCGCTCTCCCACGTCGGGTTGAACTGCGCTGGGTCCGGAAACTCCACCGCCATGACGCACAGTGCACCACACACGGCCAGCACCGCACAAATGAACTTGTCATTGATTCTCTTGCATGCCATTGGAAAATTCTCTCCTCTTTTCTTGTTCTTTGAGATCATGTTCGCCAGACAGCGGGTATGTGCGGAATGGTATCGAGCGTGAACACATTCAGAAGATTCCGCAACGAGGTCGGTTCGCCATTTCCCCAGCCGCACGTGGCGGCGAGGCGGCCGATGATCTCCTCTGGACGCATCCCCGCGGCGCGGTATGACGCGATGCGCGTATCGCCGTGTCTCTTCGCGAGGCGCCGTCCATCCTCCCCCACCACAAGCGGCACATGGCAGTATGCAGGCGGCTCGATCCCAAGCGCGCTGCACACGAGAACCTGCGCAGGGGTGGCCGCGAGAAGATCGTCCCCTCGCACCACCTCTGTCACGCCCATCGCAGCGTCGTCAACCGCAACGGCAAGCGTGTATCCCGCGCCAAACTCGTCGCGCGCGAGCGGGAAGTCGCCAAGCGTGCGCGCCACGTCCTGCTCGAAGTCGCCCGCGAACGCATCGCGGAACGCCACTTTCTCGCCTTCATCCACGCGGAAACGCCAGCACGGGATGCGTGCTGTACCCTGCGCGCGCAGATGGTCGACCGCCGCATTCCATGTGGCGAAGCGTCCCCTGCAAATGCCGGGATAGAAAAGCTGCTCGCCGTCATGCGGCGCGCTCTGGGCCGTCTCCACGTCGCGCCGCGAACACACGCACGGATAGGCGCGCCCTGCGGCAATCAACTTCTCGAGCGCCTCGCGGTAGAATGGCCTGCGCTCGCTCTGCACATACTCCGCGTCCCAGTCAAAGCCCAGCCAGCGCAGATCTTCCACGGCTGCCGTGGCGGCGCCCGGCTTGTCGCGCGGATGGTCGAGATCCTCCATGCGAAACACAACCTTCCCGCCCTGCGAACGGGCACGCAGCCACGCGATCATGAACGTGCGCGCGTTCCCGAGGTGCAGCGCGCCGGTGGGCGACGGGGCAAGCCGCCCCACGTAGGCGCGTTCGGTCATTTCTTCGAGAAGGACGTTGTGGAAGGCAGCGGCGAATAGAACACAAGGCGCGCGGAGACAACGTAGTCGAAGAGCTGCTCTAGCTTGTAGTCGCCGTCGCGGCGAAGGCCGCGGTCAGTGCCGGACGGGAACGAGGCGTGGAATGTATCCTCGCCGGAGTAGCCGTCAATTATCGCGATGTCGAGGGGGTAGTATGTGCCGGTGTCGGGCGGCACGATCTGGTTCTCGCGCACAAGAAGCACGGGACGCGAAAGCGCCAGCGATTCGCGTATCTTGCGCGAGAAGGCCGTCACGGACTCCTTCGATACGGGAATCACCACGTCATTCGACGAGCGCAGGCCAAGCGCCGCGCAGAACGTCTTGTCCCACTGCCTGCCGAACTCGCGCTGCTTCAATCCCGCCCTCTTCACGAGATCCTCCATCTTCCCCTTGAGCGTGTTCACCTCGGCGAGGCGGAATTCGGGACGGCTCTCGGAGGGATGCATGTGAACGCGCGTGAGGTCAAACGAGAGGCGTCCCTTCGTGTGCCCGGGCAGGGCGCGGTAGTAGGCGGCGATGGACATGAACGCGAGCAGCGGATTCGACGTGATGTGCACTTCACCACGATCGCCGAAGTACCACTTGTTGAAGTAGAAGTTGCCGCGTATCTTGTCCGTGAGAAGCGGCGGCACGCTGTCCGGCACATCGTCGAGCGGCGGCAACGTGACCTTCTTCTCCACCTCGCTGTAGGTCACGCCGTTCGCGTTGCGGGCGTATGCGCGCACGTAGTACGTCTTGCCGGGCTGGAGCTCGAGGATGCGTCCGTCGTAGCGGTCGCGGTGATAGAGCGGGAAGCGGCGGCGAGAGACGGTGGGATGCTGCGAGACGTCGTAGCAGAAGCCGTACTCGGTGAGAAGCGGCTCGCCGCGGTAGCGAACGTCGCAGTGCGCGCGGAAGCTCGTGGGCAGAATCTCGTCCACCTCAGTGAGCGCGATCTTCGGCAGAAGATTCACGGCGACGTCGCGAGCGGAGAGCTTCTTCTTCTCCACCTCGAGATCGAACGTGGCGGTGCCATCTGAAAGGCGGATGTTGCGCACGGCGATGCCTGCGGGAAGGAGGTTTGGAAGAATCGCGGCCGGGTCGGATGCCGAGTCGAACACGTCGCCGTCCCTGAAGTACGCGGAACCGCCGCCCGTGGCGCGGTGCCACTGGTCGCCGGGACGGTACGTGTAGCAGAGGTCGGGCGGGCCCATCATCGGCGACGAGAACGTGACGTTGATCACATGGATCAGAAGCCCGTCGTTCTCTGTTGATCCGATTGGGGGCTTCTCGTTCTTCGCGTACTCGATGCAGAAGAGGTAGTTCGGATGCGCGGACGGAACGAAGCATCCGAGCGCCTTGTCCTCGGCGGGATTCGTAGCGCGCGGATAAAGCGTGACGGGGCCGCTCTGCGTGATCATCGGATATGCGGTGGCGGGCAGGAACGCCTGGTAGATGTAGCGGCAGTAGGCGGGGCCAGTGGGTCCCCACGACCACGGGAGCGACGGACTGCCTGGCATGCCGTCGTACTTCTCGGAGGCATGGTAGAAGTCGGGCGCGCCAAGCACATGCCCCAGCTCATGCACGAGCGTACCGCCGTCGCCTGGATAGAACACCTGCGGGATGCTGTTCGGCCAGAGAGGATCGCGCCAGGGAATCGGCGGCTTGTAGAGGCCGATTTCGTCCTTGTTGTCCTTCTTGGGATAGTGCGGCCTCAGAAGAACCTCCACCTTGTCGGACGCAAGCTGCTTGCAGTAGACATAGCACGTCACGCTTGCCTTGCCCTTCGGCGAACCGTCGAGATAGGGCATGCGCTTGGCGGCGGCAAGGGCCGCCGAACGCAACTGCGCGGCGCGCGCGCCTCCTTCATCGCCGTGGAAGCCGATGCGGTTCGAAAACGAGTCATGGCGGCAGTACCACCCGAGCGGATGCGGCGCGGGGTACGTGCGGGCGTAGGCACGCAGCACTGGCCAGGTGATGTTCTGCGAATACTCCTTGAAATAATCGGTGATCGTGCTGCCGCGCACATTGGTGAGGTCCTTTACCGCCTGTGCGATGTCTATGTCGGCGCAGTCAGGGAACGTGATGAAGATCACGTCCACAATGAACTCGCCTGTGAACACCGGCGTTGTGCGCTTGGGCGCGAACGACGACGCCGTGATTTTAGAGGCTGGCGCATGCTTCCGATGGTCGGAATGCCACCCTCTGCGTCCATCGCCTACAGACGCCCTGGACGGCGTCTTGGAAGTGCCCTTCGCGGGCGCTGCGAATGCGGCGATTGCCATCAACGCCGCCATGCATACGAGAAACCTCTTCATCATCCACCTTCTCCTTCTGCCTTTTCTGCTCTTCTACCTGATTCTTCTACCTATTCACTGTTCACTATCACCTATTACCTGCTAACGCATCGGCCCCATTGGACCGCCGCCGCCCATTCCACCAGGGCCGCCACCACCCATTCCACCACGACCTCCACCGCCCATTCCGCCAGAACCTCCGCCCTGGCCTCTTGAACCACCAGAAGAGCCGCCCCTGTTCGTACCGCTGTTCTTGGAGTCGTTCCTGCCCTTGCCCTTCCCGGAGGAGTCGAGCGAGAACGGCTTCTGCGAGAGATTCCACACGGGAATCTCGACGACGCGGAGAATCGGAAGCGGCTCGTCGCCCTTCTCTGGCGGCTTCACGCGGAACGTGATCTTCACGCGGTATGGGACGCAGTTCGACGTGTCCCAAGTCTCCTCCCACTTGGGCCGCCCGTCCTCCTCCACCTCCTTGGCGTCCTTCTGCACCACGCAGTCGAAGCCGATGATGTCCTCGACGAGCAAGAACTCCTCGCCGTATTCCTCGTCATCGAAGTTGTCGTTGCCCTCCTCGGAGAAGAGGTCCGGATTCCACACGCGCGCCCAGAGGCCGGCGGGCTCCTCTATGTTCGTGCCGGTGCGTACACGCGGCTTGTCCTCTACCCACAGGCGCACGCGATGCGAGGTCTCTGCGAGCACTGACTTGTCGCCTACGATTGAGTTGCCGAGCTTCGTCCACTCCACCACGTCGCTCGAGGAAGCGTCCTCGCCTTCGCCGTTGTCGTACAGCGCGAGGCCCCATTCGTCCTTCTGGTTGCCGTCCGCCGGATAGTATGCGCTTCTGAGACCGCTCACGATCTGGTTGAGCGCGTAGTCGACGGTCTGCATCTGCTCGGCGACGACAGTCGCCTTCTTCCAGGAGTTTGTCACGCTGGAGAACACCACGCTCGTCACCACCGTCATGATCGCGAGGATGGTGATCGCAAGCAGCATTTCAAGGAGAGTGAAGCCTGCGCGTCTCATTTGCCGCCGCTCCCTCCTCCTCCGCTGCTGCCCTTCCACCAGAGCTTCACAACCACTTCCTCCTCGGGCTTCATGCCGCGGAGGTTGCCGCCCCACTTCACGGTGGTGCGCACGGTGTAGATGCCGCCGTTGCGCTCTATCTCCTCGTCGTCTATGTCGTCCACCTCTCGCATCACGGAATATCCCGCGATCAGTTCGCGGTCCTTGGGCGCGAGATCGATCTCAAGCTGGTCGCAGAGGTCCTCCGCGCGCTCCTCCGAGATGTTGAGAAGTTCGCTGTCGAGTGGATCCTCGGTCACCTGCTCGGGCGAGGGGATGGGATGCACCATCTCGAAGTAGTTGAGAACGCGCTGGGCCGTCTCGAAGCGCACGGACGCCATCATCATCCGCTGGCTCTGCATGAAGAGCGCGAGCGCGGAGAGAAGGCCGAGCGTCAGCACAACGCTTGCGATGAGAACTTCAATGAGTGTGAAGCCGCGGCGGCGCATCGCGTCAATCCTCCGTCACAGGCCGCCCGAAGCGGCTTATGTTAATAGTGAGCCCGTCGCGCTCGTCCATGCCGTCCTTGTACACGGTTACGACAAAAGGCTCGCAGCGGCCGTTGGCCTCGTAGACGACGGAGAACGAGCTCTCCTTGTCCTCCTCTTCCTTCTGGTCGTCGTCGTTCTTGCCGATCACGGCGCCAAGGCTGCGCTCCTGCATCTCGCGCTCCTTCTCTTTGGCACGTGCGGCCTCGGCGGCCTTCTTCTTCAGAAGCACGTCCACGTTGCTGAAGACGGATATCCGCGGGCGCGCCGACTCGGTCTCGTCGCGCAGGCGCGCGGATATCCGCACGCCCTGGAACTCGCGCGGTTCGGCCATGAGGGGATCCTGCGGCTCGCCGGCGGCGGTCGAGGGAAGCTCCGCCGTCGCCGTCTCGAATCCCGCGTTCGGATCCACGAGCTGACCCGAGAGAGTGCGCGTGAGACCGTCGGACGCCACAGAGCCGCGCGCCATGCCGATTCCCGAACCGCCGCCCTGCGCGTCGCCCGAGAAGGTGAGCGATATGCGGCTCTTCACGAACTCGCCGTTTTCGTTCACCTCCTCGAACTGCAGCACCACGGGACGCTGCTTGAGAAGAGCCACCGCCTTCGCGTGGCGCACATACTGCTGCACAGTGCGGGCCGCATCACGTACGGCGGCGGACCTCATGCCAGCCGTCACGCTCATGATGGCGGACCCCATGATCACCGCCATGATCACGATCACGATGATGACTTCTACGAGCGTGAAGCCCGATCTGGCGCTGCTCTTCAAACGGCATCTCCGGGACGGCGGCGCGGAGCTACCTCCTCTCAGCGACATTCGTCAGGTCGTCGTCCGTGCCGCTCTCCATGTCTGGCCCGTCGCTCGTGATCTTGAAGCGGTTGCCGCGGCCCATCTTCTCGTACCTGAGCGGATTGCCCCAGGGATCGTTGAGCGCATCGGCGCCCCCTTCGATCTCGGGCTCGTCGCCGCCTGTGAGCGCCGTGACCCAGGCATCCTGCGAGTCGGGCACCTTGCCGCTGTGGTCGAGCGAGTACGTGACCGTGGCCTGATGTGCGGTCTGTATCAGCTGGCGGCATGCGGTGACGCGCGCGCGGGAGATGTACTTGTTGATGCTGGGCACCGCGACAGCGGCCATGATGCCCACGATCGCGATGGCAATGATGATTTCGATGAGCGTGAAGCCTGCCTTGGCGGCGCGCTCTACGAGCTTGGTGTCTTCGTTCATTTTGTTTCTCCTTTGTTGTCAGAAATTTCGGCTCGTCATCCGATGGCGTTCGACACGGCGAACACGGCGCTCACGATGGCGTATGCGATGAAGCCGACGCCAACGGAGATGATGCCGATGAGAAGAGGGCCGAGGGCGTTCGTGAAGCGGGCGATGTTGCGGTCCATGTCCTTCTGGTACCTGAGGCCGATGTGGCCGAGCGAGCTGGCCATGTTGCCCGCCTGCTCGCCCACGGCAAGCATATCCGTCATCATGCGCGGGAACGCGCCCGAGGCGGCGAGCGGGCCCGAGATCGTGGTGCCGTCCGTCACGCGCTTGCGCGCCGTTGCGAGCGCCTGGGCGATGACGGCGTTGTCGCAGGTGTCCTCGGCGATCTTCAGCGCCTGCAGCACGTTCACGCCGTTCACGAGCAGCGTCTGGAGGGTGTACGCGAGCGACGAATACGCGCTTGCCGCCACGATTCCCTTCACGAGCGGCATGCGCAGCTTCCAGCCGTCCACTTTCGCGCGCCCCGCCGCGGTCTTCTTCCACCTGCCGAACCACACCACCCCTCCTGCGAGCGCGAGGGCCAGCAGCCATCCGTACTCGAGCATGAAGTCGCTCATGTTGAGGAGCAGTGCCGTTGGCGTGGGCAACGAGCCACCCAGCGAGTCGAACACCTTCTTGAAGCGCGGGATGATGAAGCCCATCGCAAGCACCACCGCGGCGATGCCGAAGCAGAACACGAAGGCGGGGTACATCATCGCACCCTTCACCTTGCTCTTCATGGAGTCGAAGCGCTCGTAGTGCTCAACAAGACGCCGGAGAACGCCTATCATCGCGCCGGACGCCTCGCCGGCGCGGATCATGTTCGCGTAGAGCGGCTGGAACGTCTTCGGATGGTGCCCCACCGCGTCGGAGAACGACTCGCCGTTCACGATGCGCGCGCAGAGGTCCTGCGACACGGTGCGCTGCGCGCTCCCCTCGTCGCCCTGGTTCGCGAGGCATCCGAGCGCCTGGCCTAGCGTCATGCCGGCCTCGAGGAGGTCGGCTAGCTCGCTTGTGAATAGCAGCACCTCCATCGGCGTCATCGAATCGGGCGCGCTGCCTATGCGCGCGTTCCAGATGCTGCCGCCGCCTTTCTTCTTCGCGTCCTTCGCGCCGCCCTTCTTTGCGGCGCCGCCGCTCGCCTCGGAGACGGAGAGGGGCGTGTGGCCGAGCTTGCGCACCGCCGCAAGGGCGCCGCGCCGGTCGTCGGCCTGGACGGTTCCGTCCACGCGCCGGCCGTCCTTCGTCATCGCCTTGTAGCTGAATGCCGCCATGCCGTGACTACGCTCCTCTCCGGTCCTGGATCACAAGACGCCGCTCACTTCACCACGCGCACGCGGATCACCGCGTCGCTTGCCTCGAGCGCCGCCACCACCTCTGCGGGGATGGGGCTGTCGGTATCAATGAGCGAGTATGCGAAATCGCCGCGGCTCTTGTTCGCGATCGCGTCGATGTTCACCCCGGCCTTGCCGAGAATGCCCGTGAAGGTGCCGATCATGTTCGCGGTGTTCCTGTGGCAGATGGCCACGCGCCCTGCGGTGCGCAGGGGGCCGAGCGAGCAGGAGGGGTAGTTCACGGAGTTCGTTATGTTGCCGTTCTCCACGTAGTCGCGCACTTCCTTCACGGCCATGACGGCGCAATTGTCTTCGGCCTCAGCGGTGGATGCGCCGAGGTGGGGAATCACGATGCAGCCCTTCTTGCCGGCGGTGACGGGGTTGGGGAAGTCGGTGACGTAGCGGCGCACCTTGCCGCTCTCGAGCGCCTCGATCATGTCCGGCTCGTTCACAAGCGCGTCGCGCGCGGCGTTGATCACGATCACGCCGGTCTTCATGAGGGCGATCGCCTCGGCGCTGATCATGCCCTTTGTGGACTCCAGGGCGGGCACGTGTATGGTGATGAAGTCGCACGCCCTGTACACGTCCTCCACGTTCGCGCAGTGCTTCACGTTGCGGTCGAGGCTCCACGCCGCGTCCACGGAAAGATAAGGGTCGTATCCGTACACGTCCATGCCCAGCGCGAGCGCCGCGTTCGCCACCTTGCGCCCGATCGCGCCCAGGCCAACCACGCCAAGGCTCTTGCCCTGAATCTCCGTGCCGGCGAACGCCTTCTTCGCCTTCTCGGCGGACTTTGCAACGGCGGGATCGGCAGCGTTGGCCTTCACCCACTCGACGCCTCCCACGATGTCGCGGCTCGCGAGCAACATCGCGGCGATCACCAGCTCCTTCACGCCGTTCGCGTTCGCGCCGGGGGTGTTGAACACCACAACGCCCTTCTCGGCGTACGAGGCATGCGGAATGTTGTTCACGCCGGCGCCTGCGCGCGCCACGGCGAGGAGGCCCGGACTAGGCGTCATCTCGTCCATCTTCGCGGAGCGCACGAACGCGACGTCGGCCGCCGCGAAGTCTTCAGTGCGCTCGTAGTCTGCGGTCAGCTTCTCAAGCCCCACACCCGAAATCGGATTGAGGCAGCAGTACTTGTAGCTCATCTTTTGTCTCTGTCTTTCAGTTTAGAATTTATCGTTGAAAGAGGGCACTTGCCCAAAACGACAATATTGTACCATAAAATCGCCGCGCAAACCACCACTGAAAATTAGTGGCATCGGCGCATGAAGACGGAAGATCACTTCCGGCGCATCAGTTCAAGCATCTTCCGGTCGACCTTGCGGCCCATGACCTCGATGTACTCCGCATCCGGGCGGCCGGAGTCGACGAAGCCGAACGGCCCGTCGTAGTCCCATATCGCCCAGCCGTAGCCGCGCGAGCGCCACTTCTTCATGTTGCTCTCCATGAACTTCAGCGCAGATTCGTGGGTCACGCCGCAGGCAACGCAGCCGAACTCGCCGATCATTACGGGATATTCCTTCGGAACGCAGTCCTGCAGCGAAAATTCCTTCGCCTGCTTCTCCTGTACCCAGAGCATGTCCTTGTCGTCCGGTCCCTTCGGCCAGCGCGGCACAGGTCCGCTGGCTTTGCCGCGGAATCCGTAATGCGTGAACTGATGCGGCTGGTAGCCGCGGAAGCACTGGCCAGTGAGCGGCACGTTGAAGAAATGCTTCACGGGAACCTTGCCTGTGCTTATTCCGTCCAGCCAGACGAACCGACCAGGATCCACCTTGTGTATTTCCTCGACCGTTTCGCCGAACACCTTGATGAACTCCTTCTCGTTGAAGCCCACCGATTCGTTCACGAGGTTGAAAGTCAGCTCGGAATTCGGGATGCCCTTGTAGCGGCGGGCGAATTCGCGCCAGATGCGCTTGAACGCCTCCTGCGCCTTGGGATTGTTCTTCAGCGTGATGACGACATCCTGATAGTAGTAGCGGTAGCCAGGCGCGCGGTAGAGACTGAGCATCACGTGGACTTTATGCTTGCGTCCATATTCTATCGCGTTGTCAACCTTCTCGAGACCATCTTCCAGCCAATGTTCCCAATCGTCCCCCGACATGAAGAAGCGGTAGTCGATCGGAAGACGCGCGAAGTTGAGTCCGCATTTCTCAAGAAGCTCAAACTCCACCTCCTCGATGTAGCGTCCCGGCGCAATGGGATCGGACACATTCCACGGCGGAAGAAGCATGGAGATTATGTTCGCGCCGCGCCACGTGCCGTATGCCGGGATTTCCGGCGGCGTTTCGCCGTCGGCAAGACGACGCGTCAGGATTCTCTGCGTCTTGCCGCCAACGGCCACGGCGAACTGCGTGGGGCGCGTGAGCGTGAGATAGTCGGCGCGGATGCGGTCCGGCGAAAGCGCAGCCCTTGAGAGACGCACCTCGTCGATGTAGCCGCAGAAGAAACACTCGTGGCCCTGCGGTTCAAGACGGACGGCGTCGCCGTAGTGCCCGATCGCGAGCGGCCAGTCAGAGACCGTCGGCGCGAACACGGCCCCGCGCTTCGTGCTTCCGAGGCGACCGTTGTAGTAGATGCGGGCCTCCTGCGCCATGCCGTCATAGACCACCGTCACATACGCCCAGCCTTCATGGAAGGAATAAAGGTCGCTGCCCACGTTGCCCTTTGTGCAGAACATGAAGTTCGTCTTTCCCTGTCCGCACGCATAGACCTCTTCGCCCCCGCGCACCACCACGTCAATGCCCTTTGGGTGGCCCTTGAACGGCTTGGAGGAGATGACGCGGGCATATCGGTCGCCAACGTCCTTTTCAGGGATTGCGCTGTTCAGAAGGAACGACAAGGTGAGCTTGCCCGTCTTGCCGTATGCGGTCCAGCGGTCGTCCTTCGCCACCTGCAGGTACGGGCCGGACGTCGTAGTCTGCGACGCCGAGAAGTACGATTTTCCCACAAGCCCGTCAGCGTGGATGAACTTGCGCATGTCCTTGCCGCGCAGCTCTGCGGCGAGTCCGTGCTTGGAATCGAGCGTGACGCCGTTCTTGAATCTCGAGAAGTGCCACACGGCAAGATAGTCGTCGTTCCAGGCCGTGCGTGGCGAAGACGTGAACGTCTTCGCACTGGACAATCCCCACCGCGCCGTAATGGCGGTCGACTTCGTCAACTCAGGCACGCGCACCCACACATAGGAATCTCCGTCCGGGTTCCATGTATCGATCTCGTGCGCGAGCTGCTTGCCGTCCGCGCCGAAAAAGGCGATGTCGCTTCCGTCCGCAGCCGAATCCCTGTAGTCAAACCCAGTCAGTCCGTCAGGGATCTTAACAAGCGCAGCGAAGTCCTTCAGCGTCTCCTTGCCCTCGTAACCCGAGAACACCAGCCTACATGACTTCGCATCTGCTGGCTGGACGGAATCGCCCCAGGTCGCCAACATGCCCACTGCAGCCACTGCCGCACAAATGATTGTTTTAGCATTCATCGAAATTCACCTTTCTCAGATCTCCTCTTGGCGGATGTCGTCGATCGTGAACTCAGGCATTCCGTTGCCGAGTTCCGCGTCGGCGGCGTTCTTGATCGTCATGGTCGGAACAACGACTTGCCTACCCAGTCGCTCTTGTCCGTCACGGTGATGCCGCGCTCCTCGAACGGAGTGCCGGCGTTGGCGGTCATGGACTGCAGCTTGGACGACGTGGCGAGGGCGATGCCGCGCCCCTTGTCACCGACGGCACAGTAGAAGTGATACACCACTCCGTCATGTTTGATCACCCACGGCTTGTGGGCGTAGGTCTTGTCGTACGGTTCGGAAGGTTCAATGAGCAGCTTGCCATCCCACTTGGTCCAGTGCTTCAAATCGTAGGAGCAGGCGAACGTGTCGAACGCGCCGCTCCGCTGCCATCCGCAGCCGAAGTAGAACATCACCCACACGTCGCCGATGCGCCGAATCATCGGATCGCCGGAGATCGCGAACTTCGTCGTATCGCCATTGGAGATCACGGGCTCGGCGCCCACGCGCCGCCAGGTGAGCATGTCGTCGGAAACGGCCATGCCGATCGTCTCGCGCCACACGCCCTTCTGCTTGGCGTTGTAGAAATCGACGAAACGCCCGCCGCACGCGCGCGTGGGATCCTCCACCGTGTAGTGCTTGTATATCGTCTTGCGCTCAAAGTCGCGGGCGTCCGCATCGGAAGGAGAAAACACGGGATTCTTCGGGTAACGAGTCCACTGCTTAACGGCGGAAGGATCGTCAGTCCACGCGACGCCTGTCGAGAGCGGGTCCGTCTCGTAGCCCTTCTTGTGCCCTCCGATGTACATCATCCAGTAGCGTCCTTCGAATTTGCAGAGCGTGTTCGGACCATCCCAGCGAGGATCGAGAAGCGCCGGCCATCCGTCGGACTGCGCCGAATCCCAGCAGTTGCCTTTTCCGCGCGCAAACACGCAGCCGAGGCGCCGCCAGTTCACAAGGTCGCGCGACTTGGCGAGATGCGTCTCGTATCCCTTCCCTTCGAATACGACGAAGATCATGTACCATTCGTCGCCATGGCGGAACACGCACGGATTGTCGATCTTCTCGTTCTTCTCCGGCAGAAGCACCATGCCGACCTTGTACGGCGTTTTGACCTCCTCGTATATGGCCTTCATCGTCTCCTGCGACACGACTTTGCGCTCGGGCGCAGTCTGCGCCTTCGCGTCATCCGCGACTGCGGACAGCATTGCGCTGCAAGTCGCCACGCAGGCGGCAACGGCAACAAAGTGCCCTATTTTGATTTTCATCTTCCCTCCTTCTGTAGATCATCCGTTCCCGTCAGCAACGCCTTCAGGTAGCCGTTGGCGAAGAGGCGGCCAAGCGTGAAGTAGCCTGGCGTCCCCTCGGGTGTGAGCATGCGGTCATAGGCCATCTCGGGCACGTGGTCGCCACGCACGGGCACATCAAGGCCGATCTCGCGGTAGACGCGCATGAGGGCGAACTGGTCCGTATCGCCCTGGTCGTGGAATAACTCGGTGAAATCCTCCTTCGTCCCCTCGACGTCGCGCACGTGGATGAACGCGATGCGCTTGCCGAAATGGCGCGCCGTCTCCTCGAGATCCGCGCCCATAAGCTTGAAGTTGGCCTGGCAGAACGTGACCGCGTTCGACGGCGACGGGAAAAGCGCGTACGCGCGGTCGTATGCCTCGACCGAGCCGAAGATGCGCGCGTAGCCGCCGAGAGAGTCAAGGCAGGGATCGTCGGGATGAAGCGCCATCCTCACGCCGCATTTCTCGGCAATGGGCATCACGGCCCTGATGAAGCATTCGTAGTTCGCCCACACCTGCTCGTGTGTGAGGAGTAGGACTTCGGACTCCTTCAGCGAGAAGTACGTCGCCTTCGCTCCGCCGCGGCCTTCGCGCACGCCAGTGCGCGACCAGCCCTTCCCCACCATGAAGTTGTAGCAGAGCAGCTTTATTCCAAGCCGCCCCATCGACTCCAGCAGTTCGCGATAATGCGCAAGGGCTTCTTCCCTACCGCTCTGCGTCTCTGCACTGAAGACGCCGTTGGCACCATACTCTTTGATAGGCGACATGTCGAAGGGATCGCCCTCAAGGCCTACGACGCGCAGCCCCGCATCCGCAAGACGCGAGACTATTGAGGAGAGCGTCTCGAACCGCCACGGATCTGCAAGACCCGTCAGTTCGGGATTCACCTTCACCACGACATCCGTTATCCCCATCTGCGGACACAGCTTCCACAGCGGATGCGGAACGGGCGGAACAAATTCAACAAGCCTCATTTCAGAAACTGTCCTTGTCCGCCAAAAGTCCTGTACCTTGCAAGCGCCACCAGCCCCGCGCCCACGAGATAGAACGCAGCAAGCGACGCAAGTGCCACCGTGGATGAGAAGGAGTCCTTCACAAGCCCGAGAACGACTGGCGCGGTGGAACCGAACACGAACGCGCCAGAGAGCATCAGCCCGGCACCTGAAGCATGGTATCGCTGCGGAATTATGTCGAAGAGCGACGCCATCAGATTGGAGTCGTACACTCCGCGGAACACGCCGAAGAGAGCCATCGCCACGCCGCACGATATGAGCGACGGCGCGTACGCCATCCACACGATGAACGGAACGGCGGCGACGAGACCCACGATGTTCGTCTCCATTCGCACGGACGGGCGTATCTTGACGAGTCTATCCGAGATGCGTCCGCCAAGCGTCACGCCCACGAACGCGCCGAGGTAGTGCCAGAGAACTGCGTTAAGCGCGGCGGAGCCCTTTGTGAGCTTGAATGTATTCTCGACGTGGCTCGGCATCCACGTCTTGAATCCCACATCCACATAGATCATCATTCCGAGCCCCGCCATCAGGAGAAGCGCCGAGGGATTCGCGACAAACGCCTTCAACGCCTCCTTGAGAGAAGGCTTGGCCTCTGCGGCGGGGCTGGCATCATGCGCCTGCCGTCCGCCCTTCAACACCAGGGCCAGCACCACGGCCCACGCTATGCCGATGCCGCCGAACACCCAGAAAGGCTTTCGCCATCCGTCCGCACCGCCCTCGGCGAGAAATCCCGAAGCCGCGCTGCAGCCGATGATGCCGGCGTACAGGCCCATCTGCAAAATCGAGAGGGCCGTGGCGCGCGTATCCTTGTGGAGTTCGCCGATTATCGATGTCGCCGACGGATAGTAGAAGGACTGTCCGAAGCCGTTTAGAATTCCGTACGTGACGAGCATCAACCCCAGGCACGACATGAACCCCGACGCGAAGATTCCGAAGCAGAACACGAACACGCCCGAGACTACCATCCACTTGCGATTGAAGAGATCGGCTGTCAAGCCGGCAAATGGCACCGACAATCCGTACACGAACGTGAACACCGTCCCCACGAGTCCGATTCCCGCCGCCGTGGCGCCAAGCGAACCCTGTATGGACGAAAGCGTGGCACCGTATATCTGCCGCGTGCCCTGCTGAAGGAAGAAGGCCACCCACAATAGCACCAGCGCCTTCCACTTGTAGTCGATCCTCTTCATGCGCCTAACCTTTCTCGCTTTTCAAGTCAAACGGGGACAGTCCCCCTCAAAATCATCAAAACCGACAATATGATAACAAATCCCGCACATAGCGTCAAGTTGCACATCATTGAAAGCAGAAATTTCCCGCACACCTCCAACTCTCTATTGACTGCGGGAAGGTTTTATGAGACAATTACATACATCTGAAAAACATAGTGAAAGGAGAAAGCGATGGATATCTCAAGACGTCAGTTCATGGCAGCTGCGGGTGCGCTTGCTGCGGCTCCTGCCGTGCTCGGCGATGCTCAGAGAGTGTTCAAGGTGGGTCTCGTGGGATGCGGTGGACGCGGCACGGGCGCGATACAGAACATCATGGACGCCGCAACGCAGCTTGGATGCAAGGTGCAGCTGACGGCCGCGGCGGACTTCTTCCCCGAAAAGGCCAAGGCCATCTGCATGAAGTACGGCGTTGACGAGAAGATGGCGTTCGGCGGCGCAAACGGCTACAAGAACGTGATAGCATCCGGTTGCGAGATAGTGCTTCTCTGCACGCCTCCGATATTCCGTCCACGCCAGACCGCCGCATGCGTGGCGGCCGGCAAGCACATCTTCGCCGAGAAGCCCATCGCCACCGATCCGCGCGGACTTCGCGAGTTCCTCAAGGCGACGGCCGAGGCGAAGGCGAAGAACCTCTCCATTCTCTCCGGCACGCTCCACCGCCACTCGAACCGCTTCCTCAAGCAGATTGGGCCGGTGCGCGCGGGATGCATCGGAAAGATACTTGCGGGACGAGTCTATCGCTGCCATGGATCGATGTGGGTGCGTCCACGCAGACCCACCGACTCCAATGCCGCCTACCTCTGCAACAACTGGTACCACTTCTGGGAAATGGGCGGCGACCAGGTTACGGAGCAGGCGATCCACGAGGTGGACCTCGCGAACTGGTTCATCGGCCGCTTCCCCGTGAGCGCGTTCGGCATGGGCGCGCGCTGGAGGCGTCCAGCCGGAATCGGCGACATCTACGACGAAATCGCCATCGACTTCGACTACGGCGACGAGCTGCACACCACCACGTTCGGCCGGCACATGAACGGCTGCGCGAATCCGTTCGGCACGCGCCTTGTGGGCACGGAGGGCGAAGTCTCCGTGGGCAACAAGATCAAGCGCTGGGACGGCAAGCCGGTGGAAGAAGACCTCGCCGCCATCAAGGGGCGCCCCGACAGCGGCCTCGTGGCGGAGCATGTGGACTTCCTGTCGGGCCTCCTGAGCGGCAAGTTCCTGAACGAAGGCGAGCAGGTGGCGATGTCCACAGCCACCTGCATCATAGGCACGCTCGCGGCCTATTCGGGACGCGCGGTGCGCATGAAGGACGTGCTGGAGAACACGCGCAGCGAGTTCTACGACGGCTGGAACGCGGCGTTCACCTCTGCGCAGTTCGAGGAAACCGAAGACGTGCCGGTGCCCAAGGAAGGCGTGGGGATCGTGCCGGGCAAGGCATGAGGAGTTCAGAGTTTGAAGTTCAAAGTTTTGAAGTCAGAAGTCTGAAGTCTGAAGTCCTATCAGAAGTCTGAAGTCTATTGGAAAGTTAGAAAGGCTAGGAGCTTAATGATGACAAGCAGACGTGGTTTTCTCATGGGAACTGCTGCCATTGCGGCGGCAGGGCTGCCGCGTTTCACGCGCGGAGAAGAAGCTGGCGCGGCGCCGTTCAAGACCGTCCTCAAGAAGGCGCTGATACGAAAACGCCTGACGCCGGACGTGGTGAAGACGCTGAAGGAGAACGGATTTCCCGGCGTGGAGCTGATGGACAAGACGGTGAGCGAAGCCGAGGCGCGCGAGGCAAGGCGCCTGGCCGAGAACGAGGGCCTGCAGATACACTCGTTCATGGGAGGATGGTTCGAGTTCAACGCCAAGGATCCCGCGAAGCGTAAGGCGTCCATCGAAGAGGGCAAGAAAAACCTGCGTCTTGCCAAGGCGTACGGGGCGAGCGTGGTTCTGATCGTCGCTGGACGCATTGGCGGAATGCCGATGCCGAAGCCGCACGCGTTCAAGACGGAGTTCGACCCGAAGTCGCTCATGCTCTCGCGCGCCGCGGATGGCGATTTCCCCGAATACGTGCAGGCGCAGAACGACGCCACGAAATACGCGCAGGACGCAGTGGCGGAGCTCGCGCCCGTCGCCGCGGAGCTTGGCGTCACGATCGGCCTCGAGAACGTGTGGAACAACCTGTGGGTGACGCCGGAATTCGCGGCGGCATTCATCCGCTCGTTCAGAAACGCGTGGGTCAAGTCGTACCTCGACCTCGGCAACCACGTTCGCTACGCGCCCGCCGAGAAGTGGGTGGAGACGCTTTCCGACCAGATCGTCAAGATGCACATCAAGGACTTCAAAATCAACCGCGACGCCAAGAACGAAGGGTCCTTCGTGCGCATTGGCGACGGGTCGATCGACTGGAAGCGCGTGCGGCGCGCAATCGACGCCGTGGGGTACAACGGCTGGGTCTCTATCGAAAGCTCCGGCTGGACGGACGCCGAACACTCGGCGATAATGGACCGCTTCTTCAACGGAACGCTGTAGCCCGGGCATGCAGGGCAGGAGAAAAGAAAATGGCTAAGAAAGTGATGCTCATCGGAGCCGGCGGAGTCGCCGGCGTGGCGGCCGCCAAGATGGCCCAGAACCCGGACACGTTCGGCGAACTGCTGATCGCCTCGCGCACCAAGGCGCGCTGCGACGCGATCAAGGCCGACATCGAGAGGAGACGTGATTCGTGGTTCGCGACTCGTGATTCGGGCGCACGAACCACGAACCACGAGCCACGAGCCACGAACATCACGACCGCGCAGATCGACGCGATGGATGTTGCCGCAACAACGGCGCTCATCAAGGAGTTCAAGCCAGACCTCGTGATGAACATCGCCCTTCCCTACCAGGACCTTGCGATCATGGACGCCTGCCTTGCGGCTGGCGTGTCGTATCTCGACACCGCCAACTACGAACCTCCCGAAGAGGCGCACTTCGAGTACTCCTGGCAGTGGGCCTACCGCGAGAAGTTCGAAAAGGCCGGCCTCACGGCAATCCTCGGCTGCGGGTTTGACCCGGGCGTGACGCAGGTGTTCTCCGCATACGCGCAGAAGCACTACTTCGACACCATCGAGACCCTCGACATCCTCGACTGCAACGGCGGCGACCACGGCTATCCCTTCGCCACCAACTTCAATCCCGAGATCAACATCCGCGAGGTCGCCGCGAAGGGCAGCTACTGGGTTGCCGACGCTGAAGGCGATGCCGGCAAGGCGGGCGCGCCGCTCGACTCACACGGCGTGCCCGTGGAATACAAGAAGGCGTTCGACAAGGGATGGTGGGTCGAGACCGCGCCAATGGCGATCAAGCGCGTGTACAACTTCGACCAGGTGGGCGAGAAGGACATGTACCTTCTCCACCACGAAGAGCTGGAGTCGCTTGGCTGCAACCTCAAGGGCATCAAGCGCATCCGCTTCTTCATGACGTTCGGCCAGAGCTACTTGACGCACCTCAAGTGCCTCGAGAACGTGGGCATGACGCGCATCGATCCAATTGACTTCAAGGGACAGAAGATCATACCGATCGAGTTTCTGAAGGCGCTCCTGCCCGATCCCGCGACGCTTGGTCCGCGCACCAAGGGCAAGACCAACATCGGCTGCATCTTCCATGGGCTCAAAGACGGCAAGCCCGTCGACTACTACGTGTACAACGTGTGTGACCACCAGGAGTGCTACCGCGAAGTCGGCTCGCAGGCGATCAGCTACACCACCGGCGTTCCCGCCATGATCGGTGCAAAGTGCTTCCTCGACGGCAAGTGGACCATCAAGGGCGTACACACGTGCGAGGAGTTCGATCCCGATCCGTTCATGGCCGAGCTCAACGTTCAGGGCCTCCCCTGGAAGGAGAACTTCAACCCCGTGAAGGTGGATTGATGCCACGATACATCATCGACGAAGCGGCGCTGAAGCGCAACCTCGAGATACTGAAGAACGTGTCCGACAGGGCGGGCGTGAAGATTCTCCTCGCGCAGAAGGCTTTTTCATGCGCAGCCACCTACCCGCTCTGTGCGCAATATCTCGCCGGCACAACGGCAAGCTCGCTCTTCGAGGCACGCCATGGGCACGACAACTTCGGCGGCGAGACACATGTGTTCGCGCCTGCGTTCGATCCGTCGGAGATGGACGAACTGCTGGGCATTGTGGATCACATCGTCTTCAACTCGCCTCGCCAGATAGAGAAGTTCGGCGCAGCCGCACACTCCCGCGGCGTATCCGTTGGCCTGCGCGTGAACCCCGAAGTGTCTGTTGCGACCACGCCCGCATACGACCCATGCCGCCCATCGTCACGGCTCGGCACTACTCTACAAGGTTTGAAAACGCAAGCTCCCGAAACTTCTAAACCTCGAAACCTCGAAACTCTCGACGGACTTCACTTCCACTGTCTGTGCGAGCAGGGGGTTGAAGAGCTACGAAAGGTGCTTGCCGGATTCGAGGAGAAGTTCGGCTACATGCTGCCGCAGATGAAGTGGGTGAACTTCGGCGGCGGACATCACATCACACGCGCCGACTACGATGTGGACGGACTTGTCAAACTCCTGAATGACTTCCACTCGCGCCATCCGCATCTCGAAGTCTATCTCGAGCCTGGCGAGGCGGTGGCCCTCAACGCAGGATTCCTGGAAGCGCACGTGCTTGAGATACAGCCGCCTAGCCCCGACGGAATATCAAACGCAATTCTTGACGTGAGCGCCGCCTGCCACATGCCTGATGTGCTTGAGATGCCCTACACTCCCCGCATCACCAATGCTAGCATCTACCACGATCCACGAACCGCGAACCACGCATCACGAACCACGGACCACGAACCACGAACCGCGAACCACGCATCACGAACCGCGAACCACGAACCACGGGCTTCCCTCTACCGCTTCGGCGGTCCCACCTGCCTCGCCGGCGACGAGATCGGCACATACTCCTTTGATCATCAACTAGCCGAAGGCGATACGCTCATGTTTGAGGACATGGCCATCTACTCGATGGTGAAGAACAACACGTTCAACGGCGTGAACTTGCCCGACATCGCAATCCGCCATGAAGACGGACGCATCGAAACTCTGCGCACTTTCGGCTACAACGACTTCTCGCAGAGGGTTTCCTAACCACATGGAACAATGAACGCGCAAAGATGATCTTTGCGCGGCAACATGGAACCAGACCTGAGGGCCGAACCCAAATCAGATTACAGAATGAAAGAGACGCCGACCATAAGGATGGTCATGGAAGCATACGAACAGTTCGCCGCCATCGAACGCATGAGGATGGAGCGTCCATGCGAGAAGACAGTGGCGAGCACCTTGGGAGGAATGCGCCGACTATGCAAAATCGGCGGCATAGCGCTAGACGAACCGGTTTCGATTCTTACATGCAAACGGCTGGAACGCATCCTCGACGCAGCCCGGTGTTCCGGCTTGAAGCCGATTTCTGTATGGAGCTATCTCTTCTCCATCCGCAAGCTCTTCGCGAAATGGACGCGACGTTACTATGCGGACAAGAAATGGAACATTCCGCAACTGGAGATGCCATCGTGCAGGCGCATGCCGCCGCGATACATGCGCCCGGATTCGTCCGTTCTCGCCAAGGTCAAGGAATGGTACGCCAGCCTCGAGAACAGACAAGACACGCGTGAGTGGATACTTGCCACGCTCATGCTGGAGTTCGCCATGCGCAACGGCGACGTAGAACGTCTGCGCTGGTCCGACTTCCGCGAGAGAGACGGACGCACTGTCCTGTGCTACACGCCACACAAAACTCGCCTTTCATCCGGACGAACCGTTGCCTGGCCTGTGCACCGCGATATCTGGAAACGCATATGTGAATACCGCAGCGGCGGCATTCCGCACAACAAGCGCTGCGGCTGGGCCAAAAACGCAAACCGCGACTCACAGCTTGTGGTGCCGTGCGCGCGCGACGTGTACGTGCGCCTGAACCGCGAACTCAGGGCGAGGGGTATCTTCACCGGTCCAAAAGGATGCTACGAACTACGGAAAATATGCGTTGACCACATATACCAGAAGTTCGGCGCCGAGATGGCATCGTCCATCAGCGGCGATGACATTCGCACTGTCATGCGATATTACGCTGATCCAAGCGCTGTCTCCATTGAAGGAGTGCGCGTGATCGATCTGATTTAACCTAAAAACCGCAGTTGAAGACCCCTTCTTATTAGCCGCAAAGAACGCAAAGAACTCAAAGAAGGGATGTTTTTCTTGATTATATACACTGTTCTTGCTACACAACAATTCACCCAATTAGTGAAAACTAAAGATGGAAGATGTGTCTGTATAATTCGCAATACACTCGGATTATAACAACCTTTGCGATCTTTGCGTTCTTTGCGGCTAAAAACCAGAATCCAACTGCGACGTTTAGGTTTAACATCAGAAACCACCAGGACATCTGAGATTATTATTCTGCGGCTCGGCATGAGCCATTTCTTCGTTCTGCGCCCCAGAGCAAATCTGGGGGATGAAAGGAAACAGAAAAATGAAGAAACTCATGTTTGGAATGGCTGCGGCCCTCGCCCTTTGCGGCATGGCCGACATTGAGTCGAAGAACGTCGTCGGCTACTCTGCAAAGGAAGCGGCAAAGGGGAAGTTCCTCATTATCGGTGCTGGTTTCGAGGCTATTTCTGGTGGAACGAAAATCAATGAATTGATCTCTGGTGTTGAGGGCGTGGACTTTGACGCAGAGGGCACATTCGTGAGTACGGCTGCTCAGATTCAGCTTCCTGCTGCGGTAGGTTATGACACATACTATTATCTCAATGACGGATGGTTTGATGATGGTACAGAAGAGGGTGCTATCAAGGCCGGATGGTGCGATGGTGCCGGTAATCTGGTTGATGCCGAGATCGTTCCTGGCGTGGCTGCTTGGTTCAAGAGTGTTCCAAGCGATGCAACCGCTACGATTGCTGGTGCGGTGCCGGCTGATGCGACACAGGAAGTTGAGTGCCCCAAGGGTTTTGCCCTTCGTGCTAATCCCTTCCCTACAGCCATTAAGTTGAACTCTGATGCGATGACGGCGCTGAACATCACCGGTGTTGATTTTGGCGATGGCATTGCCTTTGTGAATGAGGCACCTCAGATTCAGATTCCGGCTGCTGTTGGTTATGACACGTATTATTATCTCAACGATGGCTGGTATGACGATGGCTCTGAAGAGGGCGCTACCAAGGCCGGATGGTGCGATGGTGCAGGTAATTTGGTTGACGCTGAAATCCCTGTGGGACAGGGTTTCTGGACAAAGGGTGTTTCAGGAACGTTCACTCTTAAGTTCACGAAGTAAATTTCTCTCTCCATAGTGAGAGAAGATCAAAGAAAGGAAATGAAAATGAAAAAGTTAGTTATTGTGTTGTCAATGGTAGTAGCGGCGGGTGTCGCTAAGGCTGCCATTGTCGACTGGGCCGTGAACGGTGCTGCAGCACAAGACGGATACACCGTTTATTTGCTGACCAGCGCACCAGGAGACTATTCGTCTGTTAGCGACTTGGCTGGGGCCTCTGTTGCTAATGCGAAGATTGCAAAGTCGGGGCGTGTGTATACCACTGGTGACCAGAAGGCTTCTGGTGACAAGGTGACAAAAGACGCAGACTTCTATTTTGCGATTATCTCTGGTGATGATGCAACATCGTATACCTACCTTCAGGCTGAGGGTATGACTGCGATGGTGTACGACCCCGACAATCAGGAATCTTCTCCGGGCAAGTACAATAGTGCTACTGCTGCGGCGATTCTTGGTGGTACTACGAAGGACTTCGCTGGCGGCACTGGCGGCGGCGATGATCCCGGCACTGGTGGCGGCGATGATCCTGGCACCGGCGGTGGCGATGATCCCGGCACTGGTGGCGGCGAGTCCGGCGGCGTTCCTGAGCCGACCTCCGGCATCCTGCTGATGATCGGCGGCGCTGCTCTCGCTCTCCGTCGTCGTCGCTAATCGACAACGCGCATAGCGCAAAAAAAACGACTCGTTGGCCTCGGCCGGCGGGTCGTTTTTTGTGTGCTGGTGGTATGGCTACCGAGAAGCAAAGGCTACCGAGAAGCAAAGGCTGCCAGGGGGTAAAGGCTGCCAGGGGGTAAAGGGATAATAAGCGATCTTAAGGGATCTTAAGGGATAAAAGCCACTCACGATTTGCGCTAGGCGGATTATGTGATTTTGCAGCCAAACCGCGCTTGAGCGTGGCTACGGAGCCATCACGGCCCAGCAGGGCCATTCGAGAGCGGCAGCTGTGCCATCCCTTTATCCCTATCGCTTGATATCCCTTAGAATCGCTTATTATCCCTTGGCCACTCCGCATCTGCCTTGGCCACCCTGCATCTGCCTTGGCCACTCCGCATCTGCCTTGGCCACTCCGCATCTGCCTTGGCCACCCTGCATCTGCCTTGGCCACCCCGCCTCCATCACGCGCCCAGCGCAGCCAAAGGCACCGCGTAGAAACCCTCGCCGAAGCGCAACGTTTTGTCTCCCGAATAGAGGACGATTCCGGTAAACGGCGCTTTGGCAATGTTCGCCGAAAACCATTTTAGATGACGGAAGTCTTCAGGAGACGCCTGCCCAGCCTTGACTTCAATACCGAGCGCCGCACCGTCTTTGCGCTCTACGATGAAATCTATCTCTCGCTTCCTGTTGTCTCTGTAATGCGATATGCCGTATCCGCACTCCGCCTCTGCTATCGCGGCCAGCTGCTGATACACCCATGTCTCTACAAGTTTACCACATCTGCCATCGTCCATGTACACTTCGTCCTCGCTCCAGCCCAGAATGTTTGCAACGAGCGCTGAATCCGCCGCAATCCACTTTTCGCGTTTTCCAATCATTGCGTATTCGGTCTTGGACCATGCAGGCACGCTGTCGAAGACGTACAAAGCCTTCAGCGCCTCCATGTAGCTCTGCACAGTCACCTTGGATATACCCGCCTTTGATGCAAGCTCCTCGACTGCGAAAAACTGCGCTGTGTGGGCAAGAAGCCACAACGCGACAGAACGCAGCTCGGCGATTTTGCGAATCTCGGTCACATCTTTGATGTCTTTTTCTAGCAGATCGTCCAGATAGGCGACAAACCATTCACTTCTTGCTTCAGGGGAATAACTCTGGATTTCGGGGTATCCGCCGCGGAAAGCAGCGTGGATTGCATCCCTGCGAGAAAAGTCGCTATAGAAGGAATCAAAATCTCCTGCGAAGGCCCTGCGCAGAAAATCCGGCGGACGGCCATTGATCTCTCCAAGCGTGAGCGTGCGAAGCCGCATTCTGCCGAGGCGGCCTGCGAGCGAGTCTTTGACCGCCTTAGCAAACCGCAGATTGGAACTTCCGGTGAGGAGGTACTGGCCAGGCGACTGATCTCTGTCAACGACCATCTTGATCGCCTCAAGGATGTCCGGCACCTTTTGTATCTCGTCTATGATGATTGTTTCGCCATTGGTATGTCGCACAAACCCGTTTGGGTCTTTTTCGGCAATGCCCCTCACCAGTTTGTCATCGAAGGTATATCTTCTGGAATGAGGCAAATCAACCATCCCGGCAAGCGTTGTCTTACCGGTCTGCCTTGCACCTGTGAGGTTCACGCCCCGGCGAACCTTCATCATGGCGCTCAATCTGGAAGTCTGCCATCGTTCGATCATAAAACTTCTTTCCCCTAAGACGAAAACAGTATATCAAAAATATGTAAAAACGGCAAGTAGCATTCCGCAAAAACAACAAGTAGGGAGGCGTAAAAAAGATAAGTATATTCGTTTCCCATACGGTAATTTCATGGCTCTGCGCCCCAGAGCAAATCTGGGGGATGAAAGGAAACAGAAAAATGAAGAAACTCATGTTTGGAATGGCTGCGGCCCTCGCCCTTTGCGGCATGGCCGACATTGAGTCGAGCAACACGGTGGGCTATCAGACCAAGGAGCTCGAAAAGGGAAAGTTCGCGATTGCTGGTATCCAGTTCGAAGGTACGGATGGGTCGATGGACATCAACAAGTTGGCTTCGGGTCTGACGGGTGTGTCTTATGCTGAGTATGGTGCAGATTTTGTCAGCGTGGCTCCCCAAATTCAGGTGCCCAGTGCCGATGGTGTTGGTTATGATATCTACTATTACCTGACTGATGGTTTCTACATTGATGACGATGGTAACGAACTTGAGAAGCCTGGTTGGTGCGATGCCGGTGGTACGATTGCCGGTAACGTGGCCGCTGGTGCTTTGGTTAGCGGTGAATTGATTTCTGGTGTTGCAATCTGGGTGAAGGATGCTCAGGATTCTGAGACTTTCACACAGGCTGGTCAGGTTTCTGCTGAAGAGTCTGTGCAGGTTGATGTCCCAAAGACGTTCGTTCTGCGTACGCATGCCTTCCCGGTCAGCTTCAATCTGAATGATGATTCGAAGATTACCTTCACGGGGCTGACTCCTGCTAGCTATGCAGAAGATGGTTCGGCCTTTACCGAAAAGGCCCCTCAGATTCAGGTTCCCAGCGCCGATGGTGTCGGATATGATATCTACTATTATCTTACCGATGGTTTCTACATTGACGATCAGGGCAATGAACTTGAGAAGCCGGGTTGGTGCGATGCTGGTGGTACAATTGCCGGCAATGTGGCCGCTGGTGCTTTGGTTAGCGGTGATGTGCCTGCTGGCTTCGGTTTCTGGGCCAAAGGCGTTGGTAGCAACTTCAAGATCACGTTCAAGAAGTAAGTTGCCAACACGGTTAACGATTTTCATGGTTATGAGACGTGAGTGCGTTTCGTAACCATGAACAAAAGAAAGGAAAAAGAAAATGAATAAGTTGTTTATGGCGATTGCGGTAGGAGGGTTGGCGATAGTTGGCCATGCCGCAACGCTTGATTGGCGCTATACTGGCGTTGAAACGGATGTAGGCAAGACTGTCTATGTTCTTTTGGGCGCGGAGGCACAGCAACAGTGGGAGAATGCCGATGCGCTTTCTGCAGCTGCGGTAAGTAGCGGCGCTGTTGCCAAGAGTGGTCGCTCAAATTACTGGGCTACTGGTAAGTTTGAGAATGATGCTGTTACAAAGACGAGTGCGGATGTTTACTATGTAATCGTTGATGCTGATGGTAAGGCATTCAGTGTCACATCTGTCTCGGATATGACGGGATCTGTGTACGATCCGGCGAATCAGGAAAGTTCTCCGGGGCAGAACACATCGCTCGGTAGTGGTAACATCACCAAGAGCGGCATTGCCTGGGGCACTGGCGGCGGCGATGATCCCGGCCCTGGCCCGGATGATCCGCCCGGCCCTGGCCCGGATAATCCGCCTACCCCCGGTCCTGGCGGTGACGGCGATGTTCCGGAGCCCACCTCTGGCATCCTGCTGATGATCGGCGGCGCTGCTCTCGCTCTCCGTCGTCGTCGCTAATCGACAACGCGTTAGCGTAAAAGAAACGACTCGTCCACGCAAGTGGGCGAGCCGTTTTGCTTTGGGCTGGTGGCTAGTGAGCCAAGGGATATTAAGGGATTTCAAGGGATTTTAAGGGATATAGCCGCTCACGAGTAACGCTGCGCTGGAGCGCGTTTGCACATCAGCCGCACATCTCCCGCAGTGTGGTTTTCGCGTCACCACATACCCAGCAGCGTCACTGATGCGCGGCAGCTGTGCAATCCCTTTATCCCTATCACTTGATATCCCTTAAAATCCCTTGTAATCCCTTGTAGGCACTGCCCCTGCCACTACCTACCCATGGCACGACGGCTGCCTAGCTGTGACTAGTGCCGCCAACCATTCTTTTTAGCAATTGATTGGGCGGTGCGACGTGATTGTGCTATCACTTGCGACAAACGAGCGTCAAGATCATCTGCGCTGATTGCCTGACTGAAAAAGGAATATATGGCTTTGTCCCAAGTTTGAGCGCGTGCTTCATTACGTGCAGCGTACATTCTTTCGCGCACACCTCCATGAGCTTTGAAGTCGCTCTCCTGCCATTTGAGCATATTGTTCAGCAGATAACGAGTTTGTTGGATAAGAACAATCATCAAATTGCAGACTGTCTCGTCAGGACGTGTCTCTAGAATGGGCTTCCAGTCGATCCACTGAGCATGGGCTCTGGCAAACTTGCGTGCTGCAGTCTTCTTTTCACTTGCCGCTGGCCATTCCTCATGACCATGGGCTTTAAGATGATCAAGATAGTCTTCAAGTAATTCGTCTAGCGAAGCTCTGGCAACATTTGTGAGTCTTAGCTGGGGTTCCAGACTCGTCGCAGCAGCAACACTTCCTTCGGCAATGTTCTGCTTGCATGATCTTGCTGCCTGCGTCATCTGGTCCACGGTACGATCGCCCATTGGCGGAAGAAAACGATGACAGAAGAGCACTGTACCTTGGTAGATCACGTCGCTCTTCTGGTAAGCAATCAAGTTCTTGTAGCCCGAATGTGGCAGTATTATCTGTGTCATGACATCAGGGTAGCATATTCTTGGGCTGATGGCTAGAGGGTGCCAAGGGATATTAAGGGATTTCAAGGGATTTTAAGGGATAAAGCCGCTCACGAATAATGCTGCGGTGGAGCGCGTTTGCACATCAGCCGCACATCTCCCGCAGTGTGGCTTTCGCGTCACCACATGCCCAGCAGCGTCACTGATGCGCGGCAACTGTGCAATCCCTTTATCCCTATCACTTGATATCCCTTAAAATCCCTTGTAATCCCTTGTAGGCACTGCCCCTGCCACGTCGGCCAGCGGTAAGCTTACGGCTCCCTTGGCCCACTAGCCACCAGCCCAAAGCAAAACGGCTCGCCCACTTGCGAGGACGAGTCGTTTCTTTTACGCTAACGCGTTGTCAATTAGCGACGACGGAGAGCGAGAGCAGCGCCGCCGATCATCAGCAGGATGCCGGAGGTCGGCTCAGGAACATCGCCGTCACCGCCAGGACCAGGGGTAGGCGGATTATCCGGGCCAGGGCCGGGCGGATCATCCGGGCCAGGGCCGGGATCATCGCCGCCGCCAGTGCCCCAGGCAATGCCGCTCTTGGTGATGCTGCCGCTGGAGAGAGTAGTGTTGGCCGTTTTTGCCGTTGAATTGTTCGGATCGGCAGGATCATAAACGGAACCTGTCATATCTGACACAGAAGTAACGCCAAAGGTCGAGCCGTCAGAAGCAACTACCACATAGTAAATACTTGCTGATTCTGTCGTAATAGAACTGGAGACAGCTGTTCCAGTAGCCGCAAACTGGTTACGACCCTTATTAGCAACATCACCATTACTAATAGATGCGGCCTTGACAGCGTCCAGATTTTCCCATTCCTGAACAGCTTCAGACCCTAGCATTACATACACAGTCTGCCCAGCATCGGCTGAGGTGGCATTATACCGCCAATCCAATTGAGCTGACTGACAGGCAATCGCCAATGCAGCGGTTGCGGTCAATACGAACAGTTTATTCATTTTCTTTTTCCTTTGTTTATCATCACCCACCACGAGTGATGAAATTCTTAGTTTACTTTTTGAAGGTCATCTTGAAGGTAGAACCAACGCCCTTAGCCCAAAAACCCTGACCAGCAGGAACATCACCAGAAACCTCGGCACCTTTACCAGCTAGAACACCGAACTGGTCGCACCAACCAGCAGCCGATCCACCAGCCTCGGTACCATCATCAAACCAACCATCAGTAAGGTAGTAATAGATGTCGTAGCCAACCCCATTAGGAACCTGTAACTGAGAGGCATAACTCACGAAATCATCGCCATACTGCTCGTAACTTGCCTGCACTAGACCCTCAAATGAAACCTTTGTAGCGTCATTCAAATTGAATGCGATAGGAAAGAAACTTGCACGGAGTGCAAAAGTCGCAGGAACATCAATGGTGATAGAACCAACTTCTGATACCTGACCAGACTGTTGATATACTTCAGTAGCTGTTTTGCTCTTAACCCACATAGCAACTCCAGGGACAAGTTCGCCTGAAACTTCAGCACCCTTTCCTGCCAAGACACCAAACTGATCGCACCATCCAGCAGCCGACCCACCAGCCTCGGTACCATCATCAAACCAACCATCAGTAAGATAGTAATAGATGTCGTAGCCAACCCCATTAGGAACTTGCAACTGAGGGGCAACGTTCACGAAAGCATCGCCATATTCTTCATAGCTCACACCGCTGAAGCCACTTATCAACTTGCCAATATCCATTGAACCATCAGTTCCTTCAAACTGAATAGCAGCAATGGCGAACTTGCCAGCCTCAAGCTCCTTGGTCTGATAGCCCACCGTGTTGCTCGACTCAATGTCGGCCATGCCGCAAAGGGCGAGGGCCGCAGCCATTCCAAACATGAGTTTCTTCATTTTTCTGTTTCCTTTCATCCCCCAGATTTGCTCTGGGGCGCAGAGCCAAGAAATGCTTTGACGATTCTTAGGGTCGTGGGCGTGATCCGTTCCCAGACGGATGACGTTTTCCACGAATGTCCGAACCTTCTCTACTTTTCCTTTCTCCACTTGTTTTTGTTGGCCCAGTTGCTCGGCACCCGCCGCGCGTTTGGGCATTTCTCCAACCTTATAGACCCTTCGTGGGCCTAGTCTGGTCTTTGAAACGCCATAATAATACCACAATGTGGCGCATAGTGCAATAGGGTTTTTAAAAAAATTTAAAAAAATTTTCGTGGGGTTGTTAGCGGCTAACGGGACGGACGGGACATATGGGACATGCGGAACATAAGGGACATGTGGGACTTTAAACCAGCCATTCAACAGGTGAGCGGCATTGCGGCCCGCCCGGCGAGCGGGCCCTACCGGCGAGGTGGATGTCATACGAGGGCAGATTCCTGAGATTCGAGGAATTCCTTGGCAAGCGTGATGCCTTCCACGCTCTCAAGGCCGCCAACGGCATCAGCGAGCTCGCTACGGGAGATTGCGTACTCCTCGCCACCCTTGCGGTGTGTGAACACAAGCTCGAATTCGCCGGGATAGTTGAAGAGCATCAGCACCATGGCGGCGATGTCTCCCATCGGCGGAAGGTCCACGTGGTCGGCGCGGAAATGGTATGAGAGCGTGGTGCCGCGTCCTGGGGCACTTTCGAGGGAGAGGCCGCCGTCTGTGGCTTCGCAGAGCTGCTTCAGGATGGGGAGGCCCAGTCCCACTTTGCGCTTGTCGTGCTTGCCGGGCTCGGTGTAGAACGGATTGAACGCGCGGCGCTGGGTGGCCTCATCCATGCCCTTGCCGTTGTCGGCGATGCGCACGGAAACGGTGGCGCCGTCTTCTACGAGGGCGACTTCAACGCGCGAGGCGCCGGCCTCGATCGAGTTCTGCGCCGTGTCGGCGATCACGTCCGCGATAGTGGCGTGCATGGCGCTACTTCCTGCCTCTGCGCTCGAGCATTTCGTGGTAGTCGGAGTAGCCGCCCTCGAACCACGTGGTGCGTCCGCCCGGCTCGAATGCGAGGATGTGGGTGGCGATGCGGTCGAGGAACCAGCGGTCGTGGCTCACCACCATCACGCATCCGCCGAACTCCTCGAGGCCCTCTTCTAGGGAGCGGAGAGTGGCGACGTCGAGGTCGTTCGTGGGCTCGTCGAGAAGAAGCAGGTTGCCGCCCGAGGTGAGCAGCTTCGCGAGATGCACGCGATTGCGCTCTCCGCCGGAAAGTACGCCCACCTTCTTCTGCTGCTCGGCGCCGCGGAAGTTGAATCGGCTGCAGTAGGCGCGGCCGTTCATCATCGCCTCGCCTGCGAGGCGCACGAACTCGCCGCCGCCTGTGATGGCCTCGTACACCGTCTGGTCGGGCAGAAGTTCGCTGCGCGTCTGGTCCACGTAGCTGAGCTTCACCGTCTCGCCAACGGAGAGCGTTCCAGAGACGGGCTTGAGCTCGCCCGTGATGAGCTTGAAGAGAGTGGTCTTGCCGGCGCCGTTCGCGCCGATCACGCCCACGATGCCGCCGCGCGGGAGGTCGAAGTTGAGGTCGTCGTAGAGCACATGGTCGTCGAACGCCATCTTCACGTGCTCGGCGCGCACAACGAGGTTGCCGAGGCGGGGACCCGGCGGAATGTGGATCACGAGGTCGTCCTCGCGCGTGTTCACCTGCTGGCTCTGCAGCTCCTCGTAGCGCTTCACGCGCGCCTGGCTCTTGGAGTGGCGTCCGCTGGGATTCGTCTGAATCCACTTGAGCTCGTTCTCGATGAGCTTCTGGCGGCTCTTCTCCGCCTTGGCCTCACGCGCGAGCATCGTCTCCTTCTGCTTGAGCCATTCCTCGTAGTTGCCCTTGTAGGGATAGCAGATGCCGTGGTCGAGCTCGAGGATCCAGTCGGTGACGTCGCTGAGGAAGTAGCGGTCGTGGGTGACGACAATGAGAGTGCCCTTGAAGTCCTTGAGGTACGCCTCGAGGCGGAACGTGGTTTCGGCGTCGAGATGGTTTGTTGGCTCGTCGAGAAGGAGCACGTCCGGCTCCTGGAGAAGGAGGCGGGCTATGGCCACGCGGCGGCGTTCGCCGCCCGAGAGCACCTTCACGGGGCGGTCGGCGGGGGGACAGCCCATGTCGGCCATCGCCATCTCAACCTTGTGGTCGACGTTCCAGAGATCCTTGGCGTCGATGATCTCCTGCAGGCGCTCCATCTCGGCGGCCTTCTTCGGGTCGTCGAGCTCGCAGCAGAGGTCCTCGTAGCGCTCGACCATCGCCTTGGCCTCGGCCACGCCCTCCTCGACGATTTCGCCGACGGTCTTCGAATCGTCGAGCTCGGGCTCCTGAGGGAGGTAGCCCACCTTGGTGCCCTTTGCCACCTGGCAGGTGCCGATGATGTCCGTGTCGATGCCGGCGAGAATCTTCAGGAGGGAGCTCTTGCCTGCGCCGTTCGCGCCTATGACGCCGATGTGCGCGCCGTAGAAGAAGCTGAGGCACACGTCCTTGAGGATGGTCTTCGTGCCCTGCTGCTTCGTGACGTCGATGAGTGAGAACTGGTATTCGCCTGCCATGGCGCGCCGCCTTTCGTGATGATTTCCTTCTACATTAAACGCCGCCCCTTTCGGAGCGGCGTTCAGCCCATTTCAAGCCGGGGGGCGTTAGGCGACGGAGCCGCCTGCAGCCTCGATCTTGGCCTTGGCGGCCGCGCTGCAGGGCACCTTCACGATGAACTTCTTCGTGACTTCGCCCTTGGCGAGCAGCTTGATCTTGGGAGCCTTGTTGTCGGAGAAGCCGGCCTTGGCGAGCGACTCCACGGTGATCTCGGCGCCTGCCTCGAACTTCTTCTCGAGGTCGGAGAGATTCACCGCGAGGGCCTTCGCGTTGAAGCGGGCGTTGTTGAAGCCGCGCTTCGGCAGGCGGCGCACGAGGGGCATCTGGCCGCCTTCGAAGCCGAGCTTCTGCTTGTGGCCCTTGCGGGCGTTCTGGCCCTTGTGGCCGCGCGTCGATGTCTTGCCCATGCCCGAGCCGCAACCGCGACCCACGCGCTTGGCGCGCTTGCGGGCGCCGGGGGTGTTGGTGAGATTAGAAAGATCCATTGTAAGTTCCCTTTCTTTGTTTAGGCCCTGATGCCCGCGATCTCCTCTGCGGAGCGGAGCTGGTAGAGCGCATCGAGCGTGGCCTTGACCACGTTGAGGCGGTTCTTGGAGCCCAGGGACTTGCCCACCGCGTCGCGGATGCCGGCCGCTTCGAGAACGGGGCGCATGCCGCCGCCAACGATGAGGCCTGTGCCGTCAGGAGCCGGCTTGAGGATCACGCGCCCGCCGTCGCAGGTTCCCGTAACGTCGTGCGGGATCGTCTTCTCGTGCAGGGTGATCTTCTTCATGGCCTTGCGGGCCGCCTCGCCGCCCTTGCGGATGGCGTCGGAAACCTCGTTGGCCTTGCCGAATCCCACGCCCACCTTGCCGGCCTTGTCGCCGACGACGATGACTGCGGAGAAGGACATGCGGCGGCCGCCCTTGACGGTCTTGGCGCAGCGGTTCACGAACACGACGCGCTCGTCGAGGTCGTCGTTCGCGCCGGACTCGTTGCGGCGCTTGTCACGGTTCATCGCCATTATTCAGCCTCCTTGGCGGGTTTGTCGCTGATGGAAAGTCCGTTGGCAACGGCGGCGTCCACGATTGCCGCCACGCGGCCCGTGTACTTGAATCCGCCGCGGTCAACGACGACCTTCGAGATGCCCTTGGCCTTGGCGGCCTCCGCGGCGTTGGCGCCGAGGGTCTTGGCGACCTCGATGTTGCACTTCGTCTCCTTGATCGTGGAGGCGGAGGCGAGGGTGTTGCCTGCTGCGTCGTCGATGAACTGCACGTACATGTGCTTGTTCGTGACGCATATCGCCATGCGCGGCTTCTCGGCGGAGCCGATGACGCGCTGGCGGAGGCGAAGATGGCGCTTCGCGCGCTGGTCTTTACGGTTGAAACTCATTTTAGATTTCTCCGAATCAGGCAGCCATTCTGTTAGGCCACCTTCTTGCCCTGTTTACGGCGGATGTGCTCGCCTTCGTACTTGATGCCCTTGCCCTTGTAGGGTTCGGCCGGGTAGAAGCTGCGGATGCGCGCGGCGGCCTCGCCCACGTGGGACTTCTCGATGCCGGTGACGGTCACGAGGAGGCCGTCGTTCTCGACGGTGACCTTGATGTCGTCCGGAATGTCGAAGATCTTGGGGGATGCGAAGCCGAGCGAGAGCGCGAGCTGCTTGCCCTGGAGCGCGGCCTTGAAGCCGGTGCCCTCGATGGTGAGCTTCTTCGTGTAGCCTTCCGAGACGCCCTTCACATGGTTGTTGATGAGGGCGCGCGCGAGGCCGTGGAAGTTGCCGAGCAGCTTGTCGTTTTCGCAGGAGACGACGACCTTGCCGTCCTTCACCTCCGCGGTGATGCCGCTGTGCATTACGTAGGAAAGCTCGCCGAGCTTGCCCTTCACGGTGACCTTCTGGCCGTCAACCGTCACGGTGACGCCGGCCGGAATGGCCACTGGTTCTTTACCGATACGAGACATTGTTGAAGCTCCTTACCAGACTGTGCAGATGAGTTCGCCGCCGAGGCGCTGCTTCTTCGCGTCCACACCGCTCATCACGCCCTTGGAGGTGGAGAGCACCGCGAGGCCCATGCCGTTGAGCACGGCGGGGATCTCGGCGCACGACACGAACTTGCGCAGACCGGGGCGGGACTGGCGCTGAAGACCGCGGATCGCGGGCTCGGCCCGATCGGAGTACTTCAGCGTGAGGACGAGCTTCTTGGGGAAGTCGCTGGTGATGAAGAAGTCCTGGATGTATCCGGCGGACTTCATAACCTTAGCTATCTCGGCCTTGATGTTCGACGCCGGCACGGCCACCTGCACGAGGCGGGCCTTGAGGCCGTTGCGGATCGAGACCAGCATGTCGGAAATGGGATCGATGATCATTTCTTCAGTTCCTTTCCGTTACCACGAGGCCTTGGTGACGCCCGGGATGAGGCCGTTCACGGCCAGTTCGCGGAAGCAGAGACGGCAGACGCCGAACTTGCGCATGTAGGCGTGGCGGCGGCCGCAGAGCTTGCAGCGGTTGTAGGCGCGCACGCCGAACTTCGGCTTGCGGTTCGCCTTTTCCATCAGACATTTCTTGGCCATTGATTAATTCCTTCCCGCGAACGGCATGCCGAGAGCCACGAGGAACTCCTTGGCAGCGGTGTTGTCCTTGGCGGTCGTGACGAACGTCACGTCCATGCCCGAATTGGGGCCAGCCGCCTCCACGATCTCAGGAAAGATCGAGTGGTCCTTGAGGCCCAGCGTGTAGTTGCCGCGTCCGTCGAAGCCGCGGTTGGGGATGCCGCGGAAGTCGCGGATGCGGGGGAGCGCCACGTTGATGAGGCGCTCGCAGAACTCCCACATGCGCTCGCCGCGCAGCGTCACCTTGGCGCCGATGACCATGCCTTCGCGCAGCTTGAAGTTCGAGATGGACTTCTTGGCCTTGCAGAGCATGGGCTTCTGGCCGGTTATCGCGGTGAGGTCGTCAACGAGGTTCTTCTGCTCGTCCTTCGAGACGATGCCGAAGCCCATGTTGATCACGACCTTCTGCAGACGGGGCACAAGCATCTTGTTCGTCGTGCCGAGCTTCTGCTCGAGTTCGGCGATGATGCGCGAATTGTACTCTTCTCTAAGCTTCGCCATGATCAAGCTCCCTTGCTCCTGGTCCACTTGAAATCGACGGCCTTGCCGGAGCCCTTCATGGTGAGCACCTTCTTGCCGTCCTTCTCGGCGGTCGCCACGCGGGCGCCCTTCTTGGTCTCGGGGTCAAACGGCATCAGCTTGCACAGGCGGATGGGAAACTCCATCTCCACGAGGCCGCCTTCGGTGCGCTCGGTGCGGCGAACGGCCTTCTTGTGCTTGTTGAGGCCCTCGACGATAGCGGTGCCGTCCTTGGGGCTCACGCTCCTGACCACTCCGGTGCGGCCAGCGTCGTTGCCGCTGATCACAACCACTGTGATTCCCTTGCGAATACGTGCGATACTCATGATTAGCTCCTCTTAGACCACTTCCGGGGCCATGGACAGGATTTTCATGTAGTTCTTCTCGCGCAGCTCACGCGGCACCGGCCCGAACACGCGGGACCCGATGGGGTTGAGCTTGGAGTCGACGAGAACGCAGGCGTTCTGGTCGAAGTGCACGCGCTGGCCGTCTTCGCGGACGATCTGCGCGCCCGTGCGGATGATCACCGCAGTGGCCACCTGGCCCTTGCGGATCGAACCCGTGGGGGACGCCTCCTTGATCGCCACGCGGATCACGTCGCCGAGATGCGCGTACTCCTTGCGCTGCTTGAGAATGCGGAAGCACATCGCGCGCTTGGCGCCGGTGTTGTCCGCTACAACGAGGTTTGTAAGTTCCTGGATCATGTCACTTCGCCTCCGGAGCCACGATGCGCCAGCGCTTGGTCGCGCTAAGCGGACGTGTTTCCATAATCGTCACGACGTCGCCCACCTTCGCGGTGTCGGCCTCGTCGTGCACGTGATACTTCTTGCGGCGGATTATCACCTTGCCGTACATTGGATGACGCTCGCGGTAGGTCACCTGCACGACGACGCTCTTGGCGCCCATCTTGGAGACGACCTCCCCCTTGCGCACCTTGCGGGCGCCGCGCTTTTCTTCGTTCGCCATGGCTACTTGGCCTCCTTCTTCAGCTTGGTCAGCACCGTGAGCATGCGCGCAACGTCGTGGCGCAGCTCGCTGATGCGGCCCGGCTTCTCAACTTCGACCTTCGACGCGTTCCTGAGCCGCAGATCGTTGAGCTCCTTGCGGACCTCCGCGATCTTGACGAGGATCTCGTCCTCGCTCAGCCCCTGCAGGGCGTTCTTCTTTTCCGTCTTCTTCATCAGATTTTCACTCCGGCACGTGTGACGAGTTTCGTGTGGATGCCGATCTTCGTGGCTGCGAGGCGCAGGCACTCGCGGGCGATCTCCTCGGAGACGCCGCCGACCTCGAAGAGGACCTTTCCGGGGAGGATCACGGCAACCCAGAACTCGGGGTTGCCCTTGCCCCCGCCCATACGCACTTCGATAGGCTTGCGGGTGATCGGCTTGTCGGGGAACACGCGGATCCAGAGCTTGCCCTTGCGCTTCATCTCGCGGTTGATCGCGACGCGGCAGGCTTCGATCTGGGTGGCGGTGAGAAACCCGCGCGTGAGCGCCTTCAGGCCGAACTCGCCGTATGCGAGCTCGGTTCCGGAGGTCGCGTATCCGCCGCGGTTGCCCTTCGACTGCTTGCGGTACTTTACTCTCTTGGGCATCAAAGGCATGGCTTACCTACCTTCCTTGCGGTCTCCGCGCTCGCGGCGCTCGCCGCGTTCGCGGCGCTGGCTCATGCGAGGCTGGAAATCCTCTTTCTTGCAGATCCACACCTTTATGCCGATCTTGCCGGCGGTGGTGTTGGCCTCCGCGAAACCATAGTCGATGTTGGCGCGCAGCGTGTGCAGGGGCACCTTGCCCTCGCGGCTCCACTCGACGCGCGCGATCTCCGCGCCGTTGATGCGGCCCGAGGCGTGCACCTTGATGCCGTCCACGCCCATGTCCATCGCCACCTTCTGCGCGCGCTTCATGGCGCGCTTGAGGGCGATGCGCTTCTCCAGCTGCTGGGCGATGTTCTCGGCCACGAGCTGGGCGTCGGCGTCAGCGTCGCGCACTTCCTTGATCTCGATGTAGACTTCCTTCTTGGTCATCTTCTCGAGAGCCGTGCGCACGACGTCAACGTCCTGGCCCTTCTTGCCGATGATCACGCCGGGGCGCGCGCTGAAAAGCGACACCCTCACGCGGTTGGCGTAGCGCTCGATGAGAATCTTCGAGAGCGCGGCCTCGGCGAAGCGCTTCTTGACGTACTCGCGGATCTCCTGATCCTCCACGAGGAACGCGCCGAAGGTCTTCTTGGGCGCGAACCAGCGGCTGCGCCAGGCGCGGTTAACCGGCAGGCGAAAGCCGGTGGGATTGACTTTCTGACCCATTATTTGCTCTCCTTTTCGTCCGTCAGAACGACTTTGCAGTGGCAGAGACGGCGCGCGATGGGATGCGCCGAGCCGCGCGCGGTAGGCCAGAAGCGGCGTATGCGCACGGATTCGTCGAAGACGCACAGCTTGACCTTGAGCGCGGAGGCGTCGAGGCCGTGGTTGTTCGTGGCGTTCGCGATGGCGCTGAGCAGCGTGCGCTTGAGGATCCCGGCCGCCTTGCGGGGCGAGAACTCCACGACCTGCAGAGCCGCCGCGACGGGCAGTCCCTGGCATTCGCGCGCGAGGGGGCGCCCCTTGAACGCCGACATGCGCGCATTGCGTGTGATAGCAAGCACTTCCATGATCTTACCTCTTCTCTTCCTTCTTCACGAGGGCGCCGTGCGACTTGAACGTGCGCGTGGGCGCGAACTCGCCGAGACGGTGGCCGACCATGTTCTCGGTGATGTACACCTGGAGGTGCTGCCTGCCGTTGTGGATCGCGAACGTGAGCCCCACGAAGTCCGGGAGCACCATCGAACGACGGCTCCAGGTCTTGATCGGCTGCTTCTTGCCCGCGGACTTCATCTTCTCGACCTTGCGGAGGAGGGATTCCTCCACGTACGGTCCTTTCTTGAGAGAACGCGACATGTTTACTTCCTCCGCTTGACGATGACCTTGTTCGAGGCCTTGTTGGGCTTGCGAGTCTTGCCGCCCTTCGCGAGCTGGCCCCAGGGCGAGCACGGATTCGTGCCGCCGGACGTGCGGCCTTCGCCGCCGCCCATCGGGTGGTCGACAGGGTTCATTGCCACGCCGCGCACCGTCGGGCGAATGCCGAGATAGCGCTTGCGGCCGGCCTTGCCGAGCTTGATCGAGCCCCAGTCCTTGTTGCCCACCGCGCCGACCGTGGCGCGGCAGCGGCCGTCGAAGATCCTCACTTCGCCGGACGCGAGCTTGAGCGTGACCTTCCCGCCGGATCGGGCCATCACCTGCGCCTCGTTGCCGGCGGAACGCGCCACCTTGGCGCCGCGGCCCGGAACGAGCTCCACGCAGTGGACCATGAGGCCCAGCGGAATCTGGCTGAGGGGCAGGCAGTTGCCCACCGTGGCCTCGGCCTTCTCGCCGCTCATGAGCTTCATGCCCACCTTCACGCCCTCGGGCGCGAGGATGTAGCTCTTAACGCCGTCGGCGTACTCGAGGAGCGCGAGGTTCGCGCTGCGGTTGGGATCGTATCCGATCGCCGTAACCGTCGCCTCGACGCCGTCCTTGACGCGGCGCCAGTCGATGATGCGGTAGCGGCGCTTGGCCCCGCCGCCGTGGTGGCGGACGGTGATCTTGCCCGTGTTGTTGCGGCCTGCCTTCTTGCGAACGGCAACCGTCAACGACTTGACGGGACGCTTCTCGGTGATCTCCTCGAAAGTGGAGGACACGCGGAAGCGCATGCCCTGCGAACGAGGATTGAATGTCTTGAGTGCCATTTCAGTCGCCCCCTTACACCATTTCGATGCGCTCGCCGGCCTTCACCTCGACGATCGCGCGCTTCCAGGTGCTCTCCACCTTCTGGCGACGCGTGCCGCGGATCGTGCGGAGACCGCCCTTGACGTTTGCAGTGCGCACCGCGAGAACGTGGACGCCGAACTGGGCCTCTACGGCCGCGCGGATCTCGGGCTTCGACGCAGTCTTGTCGACCTCGAGGAAGAACTGGTTGAGAGCCGCGAGCTTGTTGCTCTTCTCGGTGATCATCACGCGCTTTATGATTTCACGTGCCATTACTTGCGCTCCTTCCCGGCGACACGCGCCATGAGCGCGTCGAAGCCGGCCTTGTCGCACACGATGTTCTTGAAGAGAAGAACCGCGTACGGATTGATTTCGGCGGGCGTGGCGGAGTCGACGCGCGGCAGATTGCGCACCATCAGGTCCACCATGTCGTTGACCTCGCCGGTCAGCACGAGCGCGCTGCGCTCAACGCCGATCTTCTTGAGGAACGCCGCCATCAGCTTGGTCTTCGCAGCCTCGAACTTGAACTCGGAGACCACCAGCACCTCGCCGGCGGCGATCTTCTCGGAGACGGCGCGCGCGAACGCGAGCTGCATCACCTTCTTGTTGATCTTCTGCGAGTAGTCGCGGGGCTTAGGGCCGTGCGCCACGCCGCCGCCGCGCCACACAGGGCTCTGGCGGAAGCCGGCGCGGGCGTTGCCCGTGCCCTTCTGCTTCCAGGGCTTCTTGTTCGAGCCGGCAACTTCGCCCTTGCTCTTCGTGCACGCCGTGCCGGCGCGCATCGCGTTGCGGATCGCGGTGACCGCGTCCTTGAGCGCCTGCGCGCCCTTCTCCATCACGAGCTGGCCGTCGTCGACCGTAAGATCGGCCGCGGCCTCGCCGGCGGAGGTGTACTGCTTAATCGTGCTCATGATTACTTAGCCCCCTTCTTGGCCTTGAACGCGAGCGCCGCGTTGAGGAGGGACTTGCGGACGAACACCGTGCCGTTGCGGGCGCCGGGAACCGAGCCCTTCACGAGGATCACGTTGTCCTCGGGACGGATCTGAACGACCTCGAGGTTCGTGTTCGTGCGCGTGACGTCGCCCATGTGGCCGGGCATCTTCTTGCCCTTCTCGATCCAGCCGGGGAGGTCGCGCGCTGCGAGGCCGCCCGTGCGGCGCTTGGAGTGGCCGCCGTGCGTCATGTTGCCGCCGGCAAAGCCGTAGCGCTTCAAGACGCCCGCGAAGCCCTTGCCCTTCGTGGTGCCGGTGACGTCAACGTACTTGACGTCCTTGAAGTTCTCGACCGTGAGCACCTGGCCCACCTTGACGTCCTCGCCGTCGTCGAGCGCGAACTCCTTGAGCACGCGCACGCCCTTGGTGAGGCCGCCGGTCTTCGTGAGGTGGCCGCTCTCGGCCTTCGTCATGCGGTTGCGCGCAAGACGGCCCCCGTGATTCTCCGCGTCGGCCTTGGGATCCTTCCAGAGCTTCTGCTCGCCGAAGCCGAGCTGCGCGGCCACGTAGCCGTCACGCTCAAGCGTCTTGAGCTGAACGACCGGGCAGGGGCCAACCTCGATCACGGTCACGCAGAGGCGCTTGCCGTCGGCAAACACCTGCGTCATTCCAACTTTCTTGCCTATCAAGCCTTCCATCACAATCCTCCTTATACCTTGATCGTGATGTCCACGCCCGCGGGCAGGTTCAGCTTCTTCAGCTCGTCGATCGTCTTCGCCGTGGGGTTGACGATGTCGAGCAGACGCTTGTGCGTCCGCATCTCGAACTGGTCCATGGACTTCTTGTCCACATTCGGCGAACGGTTCACGGTGAACCGCTCGACGCGCGTAGGCAGCGGGATCGGGCCCACTACATGCGCACCCGTGCTCCGGGCCGTCTCGATGATGCCACCGACGGCCTGATCCAGCACACGATGGTCGTATGCCTGGAGGCGGATGCGTACTCTCTGCTGTTGCATCTCTTTGTTCCTTGGTTTCGTTTACTGCGATTCCTGCCCTTTCACGACCCCGACGTCGCCGGTCGGGCTCTTTGCCCGTTGCCGCCGCGGCCCCTTCAGGCCGTCTCGGAGTTGAGTGTCCGGTCAGTCCCCCCTCCAAAAGACCTCAGAACACAATCAAGAACGCCCGTGGCGCCTTCCCGGCACACACGAGCGTTTCTGCCCTCTTGCCGGACGCATCAAGCGGATTATCTCCTTCCTGACCGTATCGCGAACCTTAGCCCTTTTTTGGGTGGGCGAATAGTATAGCATAAACGAGTTTGTGCGCGCAAGGGGGAAAATTCAAAAAAATCGCGTCCGCAGAAGTGACAACCAAAACCATATTATGGTATAATGTCACTTCAAATTTGGAGGTACTATGGCTGAAGAACTGCAACAGCTTCTGGAGAAGATCCAGCACGACGGCGTGGAGAAGGCGAACGCCGAGGCCGCCGCCATCATTTCGAAGGCGAAGGCCGAGGCCGAGGCATGCAAGAAGGCGGCGGCGGAAGAAGCCGCGGCGGCAACGGCGAAGGCCGAGGCCGAGGCAAAGGCGTCCGCCGAGCGCGCCGAGAAGACGATCCAGCAGGCCGCGCGCGACACGATCCGCGAGGTGAAGAACGCGCTGGACGCCCTCTTCGAGAATCTGCTCGCGAAGAACGTCAACGCCGCGCTCTCCACCCCCGGCGAAGCCGCCAAGATAGCGCTTGACGCGATCCGCTCGCTCAACGCCGACGATGCCGAAGTGGCGGCCAACGAGAAGCTGGCCGCCGCCCTCAAGGCCCAGCTCGCCGCCGACGCCGCAAAAGGCGTGAAGGTGGTGCTGGACCCCTCTGTGGGCTCGGGCTTCTCCATCCGCCTCGACGGCGGCCGCGTGGAGCACGACTTCTCCGAAGCCGCCATCTCCGCCGCCATCGCCAAGCGTCTCCGCCCCGCCCTCGCGGCGCTCCTTGCGAACTAGGCCCACCCCATGGCAGCCGACTACCTAGTCTCCAGCCTGCAGCCGCTCGCCCTCGACGGCGCCGCGCCATGCTCGAAGGCGGCGTTCCTCGCCCTCTGCAGCGACCAGCTCGGCGAACGCCACGCGCGCGCCATCGAGGGCGTGATGGACGGCGCCGCGCCCACTCCGGAGAACGACACTCGCTGCGCATCCGCCTGGCGCGACCTCGACGCGCAGCTCCGGAACGCAGTGGCCGCCGAGCGCGCTCGCGCTCGCGGAGCCGATCCGTCGAAATGGCGCCGCCACGCAGAAGGATGCTCGCTCTACTGGGCGGGACGCGTACAGGCCGCATTCCAGGAGAAGGACCCCGCACGCCGCGACCGCATGCTTGACCTCGTCCGCTGGGACGCCGCAGGCGAGCTCACTCCCCCCGCATCCCCCCTCTCCGCCGCGGCAGCCTACACCTACGGCATCCGCCTTTCAATCGTCCTGCGCCGCCAGGCCCTCTCCGCCGAAGCCGGAAACTCCACCTTCGACGCCCTCACTGCCGCGGCCAAGCTAGAACTCTGAATCCACGAAAAGGAACCAAATGAACGCTACCGGAAAAATCGTCGGCGTAAACGGAAACATGATCACCGTCGCCTTCAACGGCGCAGTCGCACAGAACGAAGTGGGATACGCCATGTTAGGCGGCAAACGCCTGATGGCAGAAATCGTGCGCGTGCGCGGAAGACGCTGCGACATGCAGGTGTTCGACGCGACGTCCGACCTCGCAGTGGACGACACCGTGGAGTTCAGCGGCAACCTCCTCGCCGCAGAACTCGGCCCCGGCATGCTCGCCCAGGTGTACGACGGTCTTCAGAACCCCCTCGCCGACCTCGCCAAGGAGGCTGGCAAGATCTCGCACGACGCCCAGTTCTTCCTCCAGCGCGGCATGTACCTCTCCGGACTCCCCCGCGACAGGAAGTGGGCCTGGCACCCCACCGCCAAGCCCGGCGACCGCGTGGCCGCAGGCGACTTCCTTGGATGGGTGCCCGAGGGCATCTTCGACGAGAAGACCATGCCCGGCCACAAGATCATGACGCCCTTCAGGCTGCGCGGACTCTACACCGTCAAGGACATCGCCCCCGCAGGCGACTACACCGTCACCGACGACATCGCCACCCTCTCTCCCGTCGAGGGCGGCGAAGACGTGAAGGTGCAGATGATGCAGCGCTGGCCCGTCAAGGTGCCGATCACCTGCTTCGTCGAACGCCTCGAGCCCACCGAGACGCTCGAAACGACGGTGCGCACGATCGACACGTTCTTCCCCGTGGCAGTTGGCGGCACATACTGCATCCCCGGCCCCTTCGGCGCCGGCAAGACCGTTCTGCAGCAGACGACAGCACGCTACGCCAAGATCGACGTGGTGGTGTCGGCCGCGTGCGGCGAGCGCGCAGGCGAGGTGGTGGAGATGCTCAAGGAGTTCCCGGAGCTGGACGACCCGCGCACCGGCAAGAAGCTGATGGACCGCACGATCATCATCTGCAACACCTCGTCAATGCCGGTAGCGTCGCGCGAGGCCTCCGTGTACACAGCGGTGACGCTCGCCGAGTACTACCGCCAAATGGGCCTGAACGTGCTAGTGCTCGCGGACTCCACGTCCCGCTGGGCGCAGGCCATGCGCGAACTCTCCGGCCGCCTCGAGGAGATCCCCGGCGAAGAGGCGTTCCCCGCGTACCTCGAATCGCGCATCGCGGCGTTCTACGAGCGCGCCGGACGCGTGAAGCTGCGCTGCGGCCAGATCGGCTCCGTCACGATCGGCGGAACGGTCTCTCCCGCAGGCGGCAACTTCGACGAGCCCGTCACCCAGGCGACGCTCAAGGTGGTGGGCGGCTTCCACGGCCTCTCCCGCGCCCGCTCCGACGCACGCCGCTACCCCGCCATCGACCCGCTCGACTCCTGGAGCCACTACAACTCCGTCATCGACGGCGACCGCGTGGAGAAGGCCCGCACGCTTCTGCGCAAGGGCAACGAGGTCGGACAGATGATGAAGGTGGTGGGCGAAGAGGGAACTTCGCTCGACGACTTCACCTGCTACCTCAAGGCCGAGTTCCTCGATGCCGTGTACCTGCAGCAGAACGCGTTCTCGGAGTCCGACGCCACAACCCCCGTCGCCCGCCAGAAGGTGATGTTCGACGTCGTGGAGAAGGCGCTCTTCACGTCCTACAAGTTCACCACCAAGGACGACACGCGCCGCTTCTTCATTGACCTGCAGCAGACCTTCATCGACTGGAACGACAAGGCCTTCGACTCCGACGAGTTCAAGTCCCTGAAGGAGACGCTCGTCAAGAAGATAGAGGAGGCAAGTGCCTCCTCATTGTGAGATTGTGGAATTGTGGAATTTAAGATCTCGAATTCCATAATGCCATTATTTCATAATCACACAATTTACCAAACCTCGAAACCTCGAAACCTCGAAACTTCGAAATCGTGGAAGACACGTCCAGAGATAGCGCACGCGAGAAGCTGGCGCAGGCCTTCCAGGACAACCGGGAGCGTCTGCTGCGGCTTGCCGAACGGCACCTGAATCCGGTGCTGCGGCGGCGCGTGTCGCCTGAGGACGTTGTGCAGGAGGCCGCCGCGGAAGCGTGTCGCTGGGGAGGCTCGTTCCTGGAAAACGACGACCTGCCAATCTACTTCCGCCTGAGGGCGGTGCTGCTGCAGACGATCACGCATCTCGAACGGCGCCATCTGCAGTCGGCCAAGCGCGACGCATACCGCGAGGCAGAACCGCTTCCATCCGACGACGGAGATCAGGACGACGCGCCGCCCGCGTGGGACGACGTGCCCGACACCGCCACATCCCCCCTCAGCGCAGTCGCCCGCGCCGACCGCCACGAGCTTCTCCGCCGCGCCCTGCGCGAGCTCGCCGCCCCTGACCGCCAGATCGTGCTGTTGCGCAACTTCGACGACCTCTCAAACGCCGAATGCGCCGAAGTTCTCGGCATCGATCCCAAGGCCGCCAGCATCCGCTACGTACGCGCCCTCCAGCGCCTCAAGGCGCGGCTTGTGGAATTCACGGAGTTCCGCTCATGACGGAATCCGACCCCACTCTTGAGCAGCTGGTCGACCTCTACCTCGACCACTGCCACCTCGGCGACGCGCCCGACGTTGCCGCATTCGCAGCCGCGCATCCCACGCACTCCGCCGAACTTCTCGAGATACTTCCGCTTCTCCACGACCTTGAACGAGCAGGCGACGCCGCCCGTGGACGCTCCGTGGCGCCCAAGGACGAACTGCCCGAGCTTCCCGGCTCCGACTTCCGCCTCGAACGCAAGATCGGAAGCGGCGGCATGGGCGTTGTATTCGAGGCGCGCCAGATATCGCTCGACCGCCGCGTGGCCGTGAAGGTGCTCGCGCCCTCGCTAGTCGCCAACGCAACGCGCCGCAACCAGTTCGAGGCCGAAGCGCGCATCGTCGCCATGCTGCACCACCCAAACATCGTAAAGGTGATCGGCGCCGGCCAGAGCGCCGGCACGTGCTACTACGCGATGGAAATCGTGGACGGCGAACGGCTCGACAAGCACGCGTTCAAGAACCTGCGCGATATCGCGTCCGCCGGACTCCAGGCCGCAACCGCCCTCGCCTATGCCCACCGCTGCCAGGTGATGCACCGCGACATCAAGCCGTCGAACCTCATCATCGACGCAGAGGGAACGGTGCACGTTGCCGACTTCGGCCTCGCGTGCGTCCTTGAAGACGGCCGCACATCTGTCGCGCGCGCCGACGCCCAGAACGGCACCCTGCGCTACATGCCAGCCGAGCGCCTGCTGCATGGCGTAAGCTCCTTCGCAGGCGACCAATATGCGCTGGGCGTGACACTCTACGAGCTGATCGCCCGCCGCCCCGTCCTAAAGGAACGCTCGTCCAACGCCCTCTTCCGCAGGATATGCAAGGGGCCTCTTCCGCCCCTAACATGCAAGGAGCCGGACCTCGCGGCGATCGTGAACAAGTGCATCTCGTTCAGCGCCAAGGACCGATATCCCTCGATGCTCGACCTATGCGAGGATCTGCGCCGGTTCATCGACCACGAGCCCGTGAGCGCCGCTCCCGCTCCCGTGGGGCGCCGCCTCGTTCTGTGGATACGCCGCAAGCCCGCAATCGCCGCGCTCACCTCGCTCGCCGCCGCATGCGCCATCGCCGCAGTCGCCGCGCTTGCCACCGGATACGTCAGGACAAACGCCGCGCTCGACCGCGCAGAACGCAACGCCATGCTCGCAAGCGCGGCGCTCTCCGGCGTGTTCGCCCACGTGGAGCGTCAAACGCCCACGCGCCGCGACACCGAACTTCTCACCGAACTTCTTCCCTACTACGGCGAACTAGCCCGCCGACGCGACCTGCCCCCCGCGAAGATCGCCGAGGCGAACCGCGTTCTAGGCACATGCGCATACCGCACGGGCAACTACTTCCTCGCCGAGAAGGCGTTCCGCCAGGTGGTGGAGAATCTGCCGGACGCCGATGCGCGAATCCTCCTCGCGAACTCGCTGCGCCGACAGGGCAAGGACGACGAGGCCGAACAGATCTTCCGCGACGTCGCGGAGGCGTTCACCCGCTCCCCCTATCCTGCCGACCGCTATGCGGCAGTGCAGGCCATCCGCGAACTCACGCCCGACAAGCCAAGCGAGAGGGACAACGAGAACCTTCAGCGCGCATACTACATCATCACCGACCTTCTCAAGGCCGCTCCGAACAATCCAGACTACCGCTACCAGTACGCCGCCCTTCTCGGACAGGCCCCCTTCCTTTCCGCCTCCAACAGCGTCACACGCGCAAAGGCAAGCGCCACACAGATCCTCAACCGCCTCGCGCGCGAGTATCCCGACCGTCCCGAATACGGCCTCGCCCTCGTCGACCTCGTGGAGAGCAGACTGCGCACGATCAAGACGCTGCGCGGCGCGGAACGCGGAGAGGTGATGGCCGCCCTGGAGCGCGCCGACAGGCTCCTCGCGCGCTATCCGAACATGCCCGACGTGGTCTCCGCCGTGCTGCGGCTGCGCGTGACATACGCCGCCTTCCTGCGCCGCACAGGCGAAGACGACGCCGCGAAGCGCGAGACGGCCCGCACATCGGGCATGCTCGAGATGCTTGCCTCGAGCCCCGAACCGCCCGCCTCCCAGCGCTTCCGTTTCGCCTCCACGAACGGCGTGACGGTCAGCTACAGACAGATCGCCGTGAACAGCCGCAAGCCCGGGCCCGCAACGCTGGTGATAATGCTGCACGGGCGCGACGCGACCGGTTCGGACAACGCGCGCCAGCTTACCACGCCATCGCTCTTCCCTCTTCTGGAATATGTTCAGGCGCACAGCGAAAAGGCGGTGATAATTCTTCCCCAGTGCCCGCCGCGCCGCTCATGGAAGCAGATGCGCCCGGCCATCGAAGAGCTCAAGGGCAAGAAGGCGCGCGAGTTCCATGTTCTCTCGCGCCACATACACGAAGTTGGCGAAACGCCCCTTTCCGAAGAGGAGCTGCTGCGCATATTCATGCCCACCCCTCCGCCGTCGACCTCGTCGCTCACAAACCGCGTGATGCAAACGAACGAGTGAACGCGAATAGTCAATTCTGCGATATGTCGCGGATTTCGTATTCGTAGCCGTAGACTGCGTTTCTGAACCTGCGAATGCCATCCGCGCCTGCAGGAGCAAGCTCCGCAAGCAGCGCGCCATCGCGCGAGAGAAGACGGCGCGCACCGTCTGCATTCTCCTCCACGCGCAGCGCGGGCGCAAGCAAGCGGCGCAGTTCGTCAACGGGCAGATTCACGAATGCAAGATCGAGGAGAGCATTCTCCGGCTCGAACGCGCTCGGAATCTGCGGCGCGCGCTCGCACCTAAGAGCATGCGGCCTCTCCACGTTTATCGTCACAAGTCGAATCTGCGGCGCCAGGAAGACGACAGTGAGCTTCTCGCCATCGCCCTTCATCACGCACTGCGCCTGGAGCGCATGGTCCTTCCACGCGCCGTTCAACGCCTGCACGCGAACGCCCTTCATCGAAAGAAGCGCCTCGACAACGCGCGACATCTGCACCTCCGCGCCGCCGATCCTGACGGGGATGGGCTCGCTCCGCACAAGCGTTGTGGAACATCCAGCCAACGCCGCGAGAAGCAGCGCGCATACCGCAAAGGCAAGTTTCTTCATGACGCCGAACTTATGGTGCAGGCAAGGGCGAAGAGATATGCCGAAAGCCTGTTGAGAAATGGAATGCCTGGATGACCGGGTGAGAAGCGCACGAGCGAACGCTCGGCGCGGCGGCACACGGCGCGCGCCAGGTGCACGAAGCCATCCGGCACGCAGAAGGCGAACGGCGCCGCATTGGGCGGCGAAAGACGGTCGGTCTCGGCCTCGAGAAGCGGCACGAAATCGACTTCGTACGGGAACTCGGCGTAGCCTGCGATGTTTGCCGAAAGCGACACCACGTTGCGCTGAAGACGGACGAAGAAAGCGGGGTCGAACGCGGCGCCGCCATCCGGCGCCATTGCGGCGCAAGGAGTTGTGCGCACAACGCCGAGCCACGAGTTGAGTTCGTCGAGGTCTCCTAGAACGTCAAAAACGAGCGCATCCTTTCGGACGCGCCCGCCTTTGACGGAGGACTCTCCCGAGTCGCCCGTTCTGGTGTAGGCTCTCACTTGGCCTCTTCGGCAGTCGGCGCTTCGGCGGCGGGGGCCTCTTCGGCCGCAGGCTTCTTGTCGACGGCCTCAGGCGCGGTCACCCACTGGAGAATGCACATCTCGGCGGCGTCGCCCTTGCGGGCGCCGAGCTTGATGATGCGCGTGTAGCCGCCGTTGCGGTCCTTCATCGCGGGCGCGATCTTGTCGAACAGCTTCTGCACGGCCTTGGGCTGCTGCAGGCGGGACGCCGCGAGACGGCGAGCCGCGAGAAGCGCTTCGGGTTTCGGCTTCTCCGCCGCGGCGGCCGCGAGGCCCCTGCGGGCGATCGTGACCATGTGGTCGGCGTCCTTGCGGGCCTCCTTGGCCTTGGGGAGCGTGGTCTTGATGGATTCGGCGAGGATCAGATTCGTCACAAGGCTCTTCATGAGGGCCTTGCGGTGCGCTGACGAGCGGCCGAACTTCTTCATTACTCTCTGATGACGCATGGGAAAACTTCCTTACTTCTTTGTTTCGAGCAGGTCGGGATCGAACTTGTAGCCGAGGCACAGGCCGAGGTCCTTCAGCTTCTCCTTGATTTCCGTCAAGGACTTCTTGCCGAAGTTGCGGTACTTGAGCATGTCCGCCTCGGTCTTCTGGGCGAGCTCGCCCACCGACGTGATGTTGGCGTTGTTGAGGCAGTTCGCGGCGCGCACCGAAAGCTCGATCTCGTTGACGGACATGTTCACCAGCTTGCGCAGGTGCTCGCGTTCGTCGGAGCTCTTCTTTTCGGTCTCGTCGATGTCGAGCGACTCCACGCTGGAGTAGTCGACGAACACGTCGAGATGACGGCGCAGAACGGCGGCTGCGATCTTCAGCGCCTCGTCAGGGGTGACGCGGCCATCGGTCCAGACGTCGAGAATGAGCTTCTCGTAGTCCGTGCGCTGGCCGACGCGGGTGTTCTCCACGAGGAAGTTCACGCGCGTGACGGGCGAGAAGATCGAGTCGATCGCAATGCGGCCGATCTCCTGGTCCGGCGTCTTGTTCCCATCGGCCAGGCAGAAGCCGCGGCCCGTGCGGATCTCGCACTGCATGTCCAGAACCGCGCCCTCTTCGAGGTTCGCGATCTCCAGACCGGGATTGAGCACCTCCACGGAGTTCTCCTCCGCGAAGTCACCGGCGGTGACGACGCAGGGGCCCTCCTTCTTCAGGTGGAGCGTGGTGGTTTCGCGCGTGAACGTCTTGAGCAGCACGCGCTTCAGGTTGAGGATGATGTCCGTTACGTCCTCCGCGACGCCCGGGATGGTCGAGAACTCATGGCTTACGCCCTCGATCTTCACCGAGCTGATCGCGCATCCTTCGATGGACGAGAGCAGCACGCGGCGAAGCGAGTTTCCGATCGTGCGCGCGTAGCCGATTTCAAACGGCTCGGCGATGAAGCGGGCGTACGTTGCGGTCGCGGTGTCTGCGTCCTTCTGGACGCTCTTAGGCATTTCAAAACGGCTCAAACGGATCGGCATTGATACCTCCCTTGAGATTGATAGAGACGATTAGCGGGACAAGCCCGCAGACATTTTAACGCGAGTAGAGTTCGACGATCGACTGCACGTCGATCTGCTCGGGAATCTCTTCACGCGTGGGGAGGCTCGAAAGCGAACCCGTCATCGTCGTGCGGTCGAACGAGAGCCACGCAACCGAGATCTTGTGGTGCTCGAGGGACTGCCCAACGGCGGTGAGCTGACGAGACTTCTCCTTGAGGCTGATCATCTCGCCAACGCGCACGATGTAGGACGGAATGCCGCAGACCTTGCCGTTCACCGTCACGTGACGATGCGTCACGAGCTGGCGGGCCGCAGCGCGCGTAGGCGCGAGGCCAAGACGGAAGACCACGTTGTCGAGACGCGTCTCGCAAAGACGGAGCAGATTCTCGCCCGTCACGCCCTGCATGGACTTAGCACGCTCGAAGAACAGACGGAACTGCTTCTCGCGCATGCCGTACATGAAACGGGCCTTCTGCTTCTCGCGCAGCTGCTCGCCGTACTCGGAAAGCTTGCGCGCACGCTTGCCGCCATGCTGGCCGGGACGGTTCGGACGGCGCGAAAGCACCTTGTCGGGACCATAAATCGGCTCGCCGAAACGACGGGAAATCTTTGAACGGGGACCTGTATAGCGACCCATGGTTAAACCCTCCTGCGCTTGCGAGGACGGCACCCGTTATGAGGAACGGGCGTGCAGTCCGTGATCATGGTTACGCGAATGCCTGCGGCCTGGATGGCGCGCACGGCCGACTCGCGGCCCGCGCCAGCGCCCTGCATGCGCACTTCGCACTCGGACATTCCCTTGGCGTACGCCGTGCGCGCCGCGTCCTGCGCGACCATCGTCGCGGCGAACGCCGTGCACTTGCGGCTGCCCTTGAAGCCGGCCTTGCCAGCCGAGCTCCACGCAATCACACCGCCACGGGCGTCGGCAATCGAAACCTGCGTGTTGTTGAACGTGGAACGGATGAAGGCAATCCCCGGCGGAATCGACTTGCGCGGACGCCCCTTCTTAGCGGCAGCCTCGCCATCCGCGGCGGTCGCAGCCGCCTCGGTCTCAGCCGCGGCGGCAGGTGCTGCCGCAGCTTCCTGCTTGATGTTTTCTTCGCTCATTTCTTACCTCAATCACTTCTTCGAGGGAGCGCTGGCGCGAATCGCGGCCGTCGACGCCTTGCGGTTGCCCTTGCGCGTCTTCGCGTTCGTCTTCGTGCGCTGACCACGCACCGGCAGGCCGCGCTTGTGGCGAAGGCCGCGGTACGAACCAATGGAAATCAGACGGCGGATGTTCTGCGAAACCTCGCGGCGCAGATCGCCTTCGACCCGGTAGTGGTCCTGAATGTACGTCGTTATCGCATGGATCTCGTCCTGCGAGAGATCATCGGCCTTCTTGCTCGGCTCGATGTTGCACGCCGCCAGCACGTCATCCGCGCGCTTCGGCCCGATTCCGTGGATGTACCGGAGAGCATAGCGTGTATGCTTCTTGCCCGGAATATCCACACCCATCAATCTTGGCATGGTTTTTCTTTCCTCTTCCTTTTAGCCCTGGCGCTGCTTGTGGCGCGGGTTTGTGCAGATCACGCGCACCACGCCTTTGCGGCGGATGATGCGACAGTTCTCGCAGATGCGACGAACGGAACTACGTACTTTCATGGTTTTTTACTCTACTTTCGTGGTCGAACAAATTGTTATTATCTCAAAAATCGGGACGCTTTGCAAGGGGAAAAATTAAAAATTTCAAAAATGGCGGAAATGGGCTAATTTGAGCGAGAAAACTCGTCCTCAATGCCGCTGTTCCCCTGCCGCCCCGCGCGCCGCCTTGAGAACGGCCGCGGCGATTGCAGGTCCCACCCCGGCAACGGCGGCGATTTCCTCCTCGCTCGCCTTTCCTATGCCGTAGACGGAATGGAACTTCTTGAGAAGCGCCATCTTCTTCGCTGGACCTATCCCCGGCACTTCATCGAGCGCCGACTCGCGGATGGTGCGCTCGCGCAGGCTGCGGTGGTACGTGATCGCGAAGCGGTGCGCCTCGTCGCGAAGGCGCGTCGCAACGAACAGTCCCTGCGAGTCGCGCGGAAGCACGACATCGCCACGTTCGTCGTCGGTCACTATGATCTCCATGCGCTCGGCAAGCCCCACCACCGGAATGTCCGTGACGCCTATCTCGGCGAACGCCGCGCGCGCGGCGCGCAGCTGCGTTATGCCGCCGTCGCAGATGAAGAGGTCGGCGCGCGGGCTTTTCGCGACGAGCGTGGAATCGGGTCCGTAGCGACGGCGCACAACCTCGGCCATCGAACGCGGATCGTCCGCGCCCTCGACCGTCTCGATCTTGAAGTGCCGGTAGAAGCGGCGGTCGGGCAGACCCTCCACCGCCACCACGAGCGACGCCACGGAATGCGTGCCGAAGAGGTTCGAGATGTCGGCGCATTCGATGACGCGCGGCGGAGTTGACATCTTGAGCGCGGCGGCAAGCTCCTCGAGACCGCGGCGCGCATCGGCGCGCGTCTCCTCCGGGCGCCTCCGCACGAAGTGGCTCTTCGTCATCTCCTTGAGCGCGCCCACCGTGTCGCGCAGGCGTGCGGCCTTCGTGAAGTCCTGTTTCGCGGCGGCGCCCTTCATCTCCTCGACGAGCTCGGTGATCACCTGCGGACGCTCCCCGCGCAGGAATGCGCACGCCTCGTCGAAGCGCGCGCGGTAGTCGGCCATCGAGATGCGCCCCTCGCACGGAGCCGTGCAGTAGCGCACTACGTCCGCATGGCAGTGACGGTGCGTCTCGCTGTCCGGCGCGAGCGCCGTGCAGCCCCGCAGCCCCCAGCGCTTTTCCACGAAGTCCTTTGCCGCACGCACCACAGGGGAGGACGGGAACGGACCGAAGTAGAGCGCGCCGTCGTCGCGCACTATTCGGCATGTGCGGAATGCGGGGAATGGATCGTCGGGATTTGCGCGCAGGGCGAGGTAGCGCTTGTCGTCGCGCATCAGTATGTTGAAATGCGGCTTGTACTTCTTGATGAGGCTCGCCTCGGTGAGCAGCGCCTCGGCCTCGTTCTTGACGGTCATGAACTCGAGGTCGGCCACAGTGTTCACCATCGAACGCACCTTGGGAGCGTGATTGGCGCCGGGGCGGAAGTAGGAAAGCACGCGGCGGCGAAGATTCTTCGCCTTTCCCACGTAGATGATCACGCCCCGGCGGTCCCTCATCAGGTAACAGCCGGGGCGGTTGGGAACGGACTTAAGCCGCTCTCGCAGAACGTCGTTCAATGCGCGACCTCGCGGCGCGGACTACTTTGCCTCCTCGCCGGTCTTCTGCTCGACCTTGGCGGGCTCTTTGTCCTTGCCCTCGTTGAGGAGCTGCTCGCCCTCCTCCGTGCCCTTCTTGAACTCGCCCTTCGCCTTGCCGAGCGCACGCGCAAGCTCAGGCAGCTTCTTGCTGCCGAACACAAGCACGATCACCACCAAAAGCAACACTATCTGCCAGGGACCTGAAAACATTTTATTCTCCTTTGCTCTTTGTTGTCAACGCCGTTATTATACCAAAACTATGGGGCATGATGCAATGCCGAATGAGTGGCGCTACGCATAGCTATGCATGCCCGTGAATATCCGCGAGAGGTTGATCCACGTAAGCGTGAGAATCACCATCACCGCGCCTACCACGAGAAACACGTTTCTGCCGCGGCGAGAGAGGCGCGCCTCGAGATGGAAATACGCCGCGTAGAGCAGCCACGTCGCGAGCGACCACATCTCCTTCGGATCGAACTGCCACCAGTGCCCCCAACACACCTTGCCCCACGCAGCGCCAAGCACCAGCCCAAGCGTGAGAAGGAAGAAGCCCGCCGGCACAAGACGCCGCCCAGCGCCAAGAGCGGCACGCACTAGAAGCACATAGCCCACCACGTATGCGCCCACATGAGGCACGAAGAACGGACTCTGCAGAGCCGGCATCAGGCGCTTCACGCTGCCGTCCATGAAGAACGCCACCGGCATGAGAACAACCGTCGTCAAAAGCGCATCCACAAGGAGCGTATCCTCGCCGTCCACCTTCGCGCTCACAAATGTAAGCACCGGTATGAACGCCGCCATGCACATCAGGAATTCGTACATGTTCTGCATCGGCGGATGGCCCGTCGCCAATGTGCGATGAACGAGCATGGCGATCGCCCCGAGGAAGACGAGCGAGTATAAGATTCGAAGTTTCGAAGTTTCGAAGTTTCGAGGTTTCGAAGTTTCGGGGTTTCGGGGTTTCGAGGTTCTGAATTTTCGGAAAGCGTACCAGAGGGCGCCGAGGATCAGGAGGGCGCCGCCAAGGGAAACGAATGGAAGGCCGACGTCCTTGACGCACTGGAGGATCGTGAAGTAGAGAGGCTCGCCCGTGTGCGGATTCTGAAGCTCCTCGAAGGAGCTCTGGTAGATCCACCAGCCGCCCATGACGAGCGGATGGTTGACGGATATCTCGCGCTCCTCGAGTCCGTCATCGGTATCGGCGTACGGACCCGCCTTCACGCGGCTCGTGTACTGGCGCACCGTGCCAGTGTCGGGCCAACGGTCGATCTTGAACTCCTCGAGGCGCAGAAGAAGCTGCGGCTTGGCCTCAACGCCGCCCACTCCGCCGTACTGTCCCGCGCGAAGACGCACCCAGCCGTCGCGCGGGCCTGCAAGTTCGTTGTACGTCCACCCGCCCAAGACGAGCGCAAGGCCAAGGTGGAACGCCAGCACTGCAGGACGCCTCCACGTGAACGCCGCGGCGACGAGGCACATGGCTGCGAGCGCGCCCACAGTGCCTATCGCCGCGTAGTACTTCATGAAGTCCAGAGACTTCTCCGCACCGCAACACGCAAACGCCACGGATGCGGCGGCTCCGGCTAGCAGAACCGCAGCCGCGACGCGCGTAGATATCGCTCTTGCGTTCATTAGGTCAGAGCGTCCAGCCGTTGTAGTGCGGCACCTCGGCGAGGCGATTGGCATCGGCGTTGTCGACGAAGCGCTCGGCGGCGGGATCCCACTTGAGGGACGCCACGCCGAGGCGTTCGCAGATGTTCGCCATGTGCGCGATCGTGATCGAGCGGTGGCCCACCGAGCACGGGCACGCAGTGCGTCCGCCGGAGTAGATCGCGTCGATGAAGTCCATCTCGTGCGACGCGCGCGAGCGGTACAGCCTCTTGTCGCGTCCCTTCAGGTCGCGCTTCTCGTTCCACTTGCGCAGCGGTTCGGGCTTGTTGAGGTGTCCGCGCGAGACGAAGAGATCGCCCACCTTGCCGTGGAACATGAGTCCGTTGCGGAACTTGTTCGAGACGTGCGCGCGGAAGCCGTTCGCGTAGACGACGTCGAAGGAGTAGTTCGCCGCCCAGTCGAAGATGGCGTCGTTGGGGTCGCGGTCGTGCTTCATGTTCTCAATCGCCACGGGGCCGCTGTCGTCCATGCCCAGCGCCCACTGCATGATGTCGAGATGGTGCGCACCCCAGTCGGTGATCATGCCGCCGCCAGTGCGCGAGTTCCAGCGCCAGCACATCGGATCGTGGATGCCCTGGATGAACTTGTTGCCATCCCAGTGCTTCGCGGGACCCTGCCACATGTCCCACATCCCGGCGGGCTGGAAGTAGTCCGGCACGGGCGAGAGGTCGCGCCCCACCGACTTCTCGTGCCCGTACATTCCCTTGTTGCCGCCCGGCAGGCCCACGTCGCACGCCATGCATTCGCCAAGGTAGCCGTTGATAACCAGCTCGGCCGCCACGCGGAACTCGCTCGAGCTGCGCTGCTGCGAACCCACCTGGAACGTGACGCCCGTCTCCTTCGCCACGCGCACCATCTCCTTGCCCTCGGAGATGCCCAGCGTCATCGGCTTCTGGCAGTAGACGTGCTTGCCGGCCTTCATCGCGAGTACGGACTGCAGGGCGTGCCAATGGTCGGGCGTGGCGATCAGCACCGCGTCGATGGTGGGATCGGCCAGCACCTCGCGGAAGTCGGCCACCATCCGACAGTCCTTGTTCTTGTAGAACGAGTCAACCTCCGCCTTCGCAGGGGCGCGTCCGCAAGTCTTCTCGCTTCTGTAGCTGTACTTGCCCGCGCTCAGCACGGGATCGCATACAACGGTCACCTGCACGCGCGGATCCTGAAGGAACGAGCCCATGTTCGCGAAGCCCTGCGTGCCGCATCCGATCACCGCGAGATTCACGCGGTTGGACGCGGATGGACGCCGCGGCGCGGCATAGCCCGATTTAATCTGCGCAAGGCTGTAGCCGGGAACCGACATCGCTCCGGCAGTCGCTCCCGCAGCCCACAGAAAATCCCTTCTCGTCATCATGCTGTCTTCTCCTTCTCTGCAATGATTTGCTTGTGCGATGATTTTATCAAAAGAAACTTCAGATGTCCATAATCACAATCCGCGCTGGAGGCGCTCGAGGGCCTCGATGCGGTCTTCGAGCGCAGGATGCGTGGCGAAAAGGCTCATGATGCTCTTCTTGCCGCTCACCGCGCCGAATGCCGCGAGCGAATCGGGCAGCACGCCGGGCTGCAGATTGCCGAGCCTGCGCAGCGCGGCGATCATCGGGGACGGAGAGCCGAGCAGATTCGCGCTCCCGGCATCCGCCGCATATTCCCTGCGGCGCGAATACCACATCGCCACGATCGACGCCGCGATGCCCAGCGTGATCTGCATCACATAGTAGACAAGGTAGTATATTCCCCTGCCGCCGCGGCGGTTGTCGGAAAAAGCGCGCGACGCGAAGAACGCAGCCACGCGCGAGAAGAAGAGCACGCACGCGTTCAAGACGCCCTGCAGAAGAGTCATCGTCACCATGTCGCCGTTCGAGACATGGCTCATCTCGTGCCCCAGCACCGCACGCAGCTCCTCACGAGTCATCTGCTGCATGATCTTCGTGGAGACTGCCACGAGCGCGCTGTTCTTGAAGGCGCCCGTAGCGAACGCGTTCGCCTCGCCCTCGTAGATCGCCACTTCGGGCATCTTCACATTCGCGCGCTCGGCAAGCGAGCGCACAGTGTCGACAAGCCATCGCTCGCTCTCGCCCTCTTCGCCCGTGATCGTGCGCGCACCCACCGACCACTTTGCAATTGTCTTCGAGAGGAAGAGCGAAATGAGACTGCCCGCCATGCCGTACACGAGCGACCAGAGCGCCAACGCCTGGAGGTTGAGCCCCGTCGTCTTGTACGCCTCGGCGGGATCCACCCCCAGAAACGCGCACACGATGTGGAACACGACCGACATCGCCAGCATGATGGCGAAGTTCGCGGCCAGGAACAGGAATATTCGTTTCATCTTCAGTTGCCTTTCACTTGTCAAGCGTCACGCGGATGGGCGCGTGGTCGGAGGTTTTTCTGTCTTCGACAACACGTGCGTCGGAGGCCTTGTACTTGGAAGCGTGCGCAGCATCCACCGCGATGAAGTCGATGCAGTGGTTGGCGTTCACGCGCTCGGCCTCGCTCAGCTTCGTGCCGTGGAAGGTAGCAACGTCCTCGCACGAGACGACTTGCATGAACTTGCGTATCATCCCGAGCTCGGTCGATGCGGGGTTGGCGTTCCAGTCGCCCATCAGGAAAACGGCCTTCTTGGCGGAGAGCTCCTTCACGACCTTCTCGATGATATCGATCGACTTGATGCGGCACTCCTTTGTGAGGTCGAGATGCATCGTGCCGGCCCAGCAGTCCTCGAACTCGCACAGCAGCAGCACGCGCGGCTCCTTGCCTGGCAGCGGTATGCGCCGCACGGAGAGCGGCTTCTCGCGCGAGAGGAAGGCGACTCCGTACTCGCCGCCCTGATAGTCAATCCCCTTCGCGAACGTGGCGTGCATTCCCGTGGTCTTGGCCAGCTCGGCGCACGAGTCGAGTCCGTTCACGCGCTTCGTCTTCATGTCGACTTCCTGAATGCCGGCGAAGCGTGGCTTCTCGGCCGCCACCACGCGCCCTGCGCGCGCGACGTCGAGCGTTCCTTCAAGCGTGCCGCCGTGGTGGATGTTGTACGAGACGATCGTGAACGGCGCACCGCTTACAACGCACGTCGCGGCGAAGAATGCGGCAAGAACAAAAACTGTCTTTTTCATTTGCGATTTCTTTCTGCGGTTCAAAGGCATGAATAATCTGGCACACAGCACATCTCCCAGAGACACACTGCGGTCCATGTGGGAATATTATAGCAGATTTTGGACTCGACGGGACACAGAAGACAAAAGACAAAGGATAGAGGTGGACGATCAATTGTCAAGACAGCGTAGAAACAGTATGGTTGGCGATGTATTCATCGAAGTCTTCAACCAAATATCTGTCGCCGTTCGTATGCAACGACTCGAAATAGCGCATAATGTAGTCGAATAAACCGCAACGCGAAAACAGTTCGACGACCGCCGCCCCGCTCATCCGCTTGGCAAGGCGATAACTCTCAATGCAGTGAATAAGAAACTTTCCCTCTCGACTCATCAGAACGCCTCCTCGGGAAACTCTATCGCACGCCCGGAAATCTCGTCGTCATACATGGCGTAGAGCGTCTCGGCACTGTAATGCCAGAGCTTGCTCGCTTCGTCAGACAATCTCGCATAGACCGTAGATCGATAGAACGACTCGGTCGCCGCCGTCTCAGGGACGCCCTTGCGTTCGGCTATCAATTCGACAACAGGCGGCACGATGACCGACAGGAGCGCACTGAACCTACCCTCGCGCATCGACCACCTCCGCCCTGACAAACCTAATAAATGCCAAAGCCTTCTCCGTCTTGAACACAAGCTGATTGAATAGTTTCTTGACCTTCAGACGCTCCATCACATACGACCTTGAAAGTGTAATCATGTTCTCGCAGCCACCCAGCGCGTGTAATCCGTCATCTCTCCTTAGGGAAACGGGATGCGAATAGTATACCCGATTCCCCTACTGGCTTCAAGTGGGGATTTTGAAATCTGGCAATTCCGCAATCTCACAATCAGACGTCCCGTCGAGTACATGATGTGGCAAGGCCGCCTCGGCCTTGCCGCAAGTGCGAGGACGCCCTTGTCACATCGGGTTTTACAACTACCTCACTTGAAGTCGCCTGGGGGAATGGCAACGGGCGCAAAGAGGACCTTGCCGTCCATCTTCACGCCAACGGTGTCGCCCTTGCACGTGATCTCCATGTCATACCACCTGCCAGTCTCGAGCTTGCCCGGGCACGTGACCACTTCCTTCGCGTAGCACGTGTATCCGATTGCCTCGATCGCGTGCTGCGTGTTGCTCCAGCCTCCGATGTTCACCATGACCGTGCGGCCCGTCGATTCATGGCGCACATGGAAGATGAAGCCTTCGCGTCCTCCAGTACGGCGCGCCTTGAAGCGCACCGTGCAGTCGCGCCATTCAGGCCCGCCGAAGGCAAGCTCCGTTGCGGTGGACGACGGATTGGACTGCACAACCGCTCCGTCGGCCACGCTCCAGCGCCCGCCCATGGACTTCTTCGACTTCGCCGGATCGGGCAGGCCCTTCCATATCACACTGCCGTCAGCCGCCGTCACCTCGATGTCCTTGTACTCGGCCGTGGCGTCCCACGTGTGCAGGGCGAAGCCGCCCTTGAGCTCGCCGCCGCCCTTCCACACCGCCGAGAAGCCGCCGTTCTCGAGACGGTCGCGGAACGGAACGCAGAGGTCGCCGAACGGGCCCTCCCACGAATAGACCGTTGGACCGCGCTGGTACGCCTTGCGCCCGCGGCACGCCTCCACGCGTTCGTCGGCCGTGATCTCCTGATACGGCATCGGCAGGGACCAGGCGTAGAACGCGCCGTCGCTCCCGGGCGCGTCGGCCGGCTTCACCTCCCGGTAGCCGTGCTCCACTTCGGGGACAACCTTGTAGAGCGGAGACTCCGCGCGGTCGGGGAAGCGCACGACGACGGCGAAGTCGGGGCGCGGCGAGATGGAAAGCTCCACGCGGCCGCCGTACGGGTAGGCGGTGGACATCTTGGCGTGATACGTCCTGCCGCCGAGCGAGACGTCGCTTTCGCTGTCCATGAAGTGGTCGACGTACAGCGTCTTCCCGTCGCGGGCGAAGGCGAACATGGTGTCCTTGAGCGCGAAGAGCGTGCGCGGGATGTTGCCGATGCAGCAGGGGCAGACGTGCCAGGGATAGTGGCGGTTGCCGCCGTTGGGAGGGTTCTGGTAGAGGAAGCGCTCGCCGTCGTTGGAGATCGAGCCGGCGACGATGTTGTAGAGCAGGCGCTCGCGCACGTCTTCGGTGCGGGGGCCGCGTCCGGCGGCGTGCAGCTCGGTGCACCAGAAGCTCATGCCGCACGCGGCGCACGCCTCGCAGTAGCCGTTGAGCGGCAGGACGAAGTCCGGGCCGAACGCCTCGCCGTGCGCGCTCGCGCCCACGCCGCCCGTGATGTATTCCTTCTTGTCGATGGCATTGGCGAAGATCGCATCGGAAGCCGCAGCGAGCGGCTTGTCGTCCAGGCGGCTCGCGATGCCGGCCATCGCCGTGTAGAAGTAGCAGGCGCGCACGGCGTGACCAGTGGCGTCGGTCATAGCCACGGCAGGCTTCTCAGTCTGGTTGTACGGACTCTTCTCGCCGCCGAGATGCTGGTGGCGCACGAAGAACTGAGCGAGGCGGGCGTACTTCGCGCCAGAGCCGGGTCCATCCCATATCTCGCATGCGTCGGCAAGGCGCAGAAACGCGTATTCGATCCCGGCGTGGCCGTTGTACCATGTGCGCTTGGGAGCCGGACCAAAGATGGAGTCGAGATGGTCAGCGCAGCGCTTGGCCGCGTCGAAGAGACGGCGGTCTTTGCCCTTGGTCAAACGCATGTGCGCCACGCCCATCTCGATGAAGTAGCCCATCACGTAGAACTCGTGGTCATGGGGACGCGTGAAGTGCTTCTGCCCGCGCAGCGCGTGGAACGAGTGAATGTAGCCGCTCGGCTCCTGCGCGGCGAGGAAGAGCTTAATCCACTCCTCGAGCTTCGCGCGCAGATAGTCGTTCGCCCTGCGCCATTCGGCGTCGTTGCCCGGATCGATCTCGAGCGCAAGACAGATGGCCTCCGCGGTGTTGTACGGATACGCGTCGCTCCACGGGCAGCCCTTGAACTTGACGCTCGGCTTCTTGCCCGCGTTGAGCTCGGCCGTGGCCACGAGGTTCAGCAGCTCCTCGCCGCGCCCGCCCTTCTCCATCTGGCGGATGCAGTGAGGCAGCCACTTTATCGCCAGCTTGCGGTATTCGGCGCGCCAGAACCCGCCCACCCTCATCTCCTGCTGCGGCACCTGCTGGAGCACGCGCATGTCGCCCGAAGGCGCGTACGGCGCCGCCGCGAAAGCCGATGCGTCGATCAGAAGAAGCGCCGCTGCCACTGCCGGTGAAAGCTTCAGTCTCATTTCAATGTCCTTTCTTGTCTGGTCTAGTCGAGCCACGTCCAGAAGTAGGCGTAGGCCGCCACCACGAGGCCGACGACAACGCAGGAGGCGATGACGTCCCACTTGTTCCACGAGGCGCGGTTCTCCTGGCGGAACTTCTCGTCGAGGCAGGCAAAGGTGAGTCCGTTGAGCTTCTCGGGGGCGGGAGCGGGGGCGGTGAGCGAGGCCACCACGACGATGCCCACGGAGAGGGCGAGCAGAATGCCGGAGAAGTAGAAGTCCTGGATGAACGCAAAACCGTCCGCCCCGCCCCAGATGGCGTTTGCGCCGAGCTTGGCCATGCCGAGCACGAATCCCACCGAAAGGCCCCACACCGCTCCGCGCAGGTTCATGCGCTTCCAGCAGAGGCCGAGCAGGAACACCGCCACGATCGGCGGCGCGAGGAACGACTGCACGGACTGGATGTACTGGTAGAGCCCGCCACCAGCGATCGCCTTCATGATCGGCACCCAGATGAGTCCGAGCGCCGTCATGCACACCGTGGTGATGCGCCCGATCGTCACGAGCTGGCGCTGGGGCGTATCGGGTTTCAGCTTCTGATAGACGTCAACCGTGAAGAGCGTGGAGACGGAGTTGAATAGCGACGCGAGCGAGCTCATCAAGGCGGCGATCATTCCCGCCACCACGAGGCCGCGGAAGCCGACCGGCAGGAGAGACTGCACGAGCGTGGGGAACACTGTGTCGCCGTTCAGCGCTCCGTTAGCCTTGAGCGGAATCGCGAAGACGCCCGAGCCCACGTTCACGTGGTTGTGGTGGAGGGCGAAGCCGAGCATGCCGGGCACGAGGAAGAGGAACACCGGCGCGAGCTTGAGGAAACCGCCCCAGATCGCGCCGCGGCGGGCGTTCGTCATATCCTTCGCCGAGAGCGTGCGCTGGATGATGAACTGGTCGGTGCACCAGTACCACACGCCGATCGTGACGGACGCCACCACCACGCCGAGCCACGGGAACGCCTTGTGCGTGAGCGAGTGCCACAGGCCGAACGCCTCCACGTTGCCCGTAGATTTGATCGTCTGCTTCAGGACGGCCCAGCCGTCGGCGATGGAGCTAGCCGCGTGCCCGTCTACCTGCACGCCGGAGTTGCCGAGGTGGTAGAGCGCGAAGGCCGTCACCGAGAGCGTGCCCGCGAGGATGATGAACGTCTGCACGAGGTCGGTGTACACCACCGCCGTGAGGCCGCCGAACGACGAATAGACGCCGGCGAGAAGCACGGTCGCGAACGCGCCGATCCAGAACGAGCCGATCGTGGTACCGCCCACCGTGATCGAGATCTCCGGCAGCATCGTCTCGAAGAATAGCGCGCCGGCGAACACCGTCACGGAGATCTTCGTGAGCACGTACGCCGCAAGCGACACGATCGAGAGAATCCACCTTGCCTTCGGACCGAAGCGCCGCTCCAGAAACTCCGGCATGGTGGATACTCCGCTCTTGTAGTAGAACGGCAGGAACACCCAGCTCATCAGGATGAGCACCCATGCGTGGAACTCCCAGTGGCTCTGCGAGAGACCCGCGACGGCGCCTGAACCAGCAAGGCCGATCAGGTGCTCAGAGCCGATGTTGGCCGCGAAGATGGAGGCTCCGATCGCGAGCCATCCCACGCTTCGCCCGCCGAGGAAGAAGTCGGCCGAGGTCTCCTGCTTCCTCTTCGTGAACACCACCACGCACGCGAGGAGCGCGAAGTAGCCGAGAATTACCAGCCAGTCGATGAGTGCCATGTTCCTGTCCTTTCAGTCTAGTGTCTTTTAGCCGCGCAGCTTCCACGCGAGGTCGTTCAGGAAGAGGTCGCGCTCGAGCGACTCGACGGTCGTCTCCTTCGTGATGTGCACGAACTCGATTCCCATGATCGCCGCGAAGTCGTGCATCTGCTCGGCAGTGACGTCGTAGGTGAGCGTGGTGTGATGCGCGCCGCCCGCCGTGATCCAGCACTCAACGCCCTTCTTGAGGTCGGGCATCGCGCGCCACATCACACGCGCCACGGGGAGGTTGGGCATCTTGTAGATCGGCTTCACGCACTCGATGTCCTGCACGATCATCCTGAGGCGCCCGCCCATGTCGACGAGGGAGATCACAATCGCCTTGCCGGCGCGTCCCTCGAAGACGAGACGCGCGGGATCGGCCTTGCCGCCGATGCCGAGCGGATGCACCTCGACGGCCGGCTTCGCCGCCGCGATCGTAGGGCACACCTCGAGCATGTGCGCGCCGAGGGAGTATTCCTTGCCCTTCGCGAGCTCGTACGTGTAGTCCTCCATGAACGCTGTACCGCCCTTCATGCCTTCGGACATCTTCTTCACAATCGCCGTCATGGCCGAGACCTTCCAGTCGCCCTCCGCGCCGTATCCGTATCCCTGCGCCATCAGGCGCTGCGACGCGAGGCCGGGCAGCTGCTCCATGCCGTAGAGGTCTTCGAACGTGTTCGTGTATGCGGCGCAGCCCTCCTCGTCGAGGATGCGCTTCATGGCGATCTCCTCCTTCGCCTGGTAGCGGACGGCGTCGAGGTTCTTCGTCTTGAACGTGTAGAGGCGCTTGTACTCCTTCACGAGCGCGTCCGCCTCGGCGTCAGTCACCGCGGCGATGTATTCGGCGAGCTTGCCGACGGGCCACGTGTTCACCTGCCAGCCGAGCACTTCCTGCACGCCCACCTTGTCGCCTTCGGTAACCGCCACGTTGCGCATGTTGTCGCCGAAGCGCATCACCTTGAGCGTCTTCGAGAACGCCGCGCCCACCGCAACGCGCATCCACGAGGCGAGGCGCGTGCGCACGTCGGCGTCCTGCCAGTGGCCGGCGATCACCTTGCGCGTCATCCTCAGGCGCGCGCCGATGAATCCGTGCTCGCGGTCGCCGTGCGCCGCCTGGTTGAGGTTCATGAAGTCCATGTCGATGCCCTTGTCGGGGATCGAGCGGTTGTACTGCGTGGCGAGGTGGCACCAGGGCTTCTGCAGAAGCTTGAGCGCGTTGAGCCACATCTTGGAGGGAGAGAACGTGTGGCACCATGTGATCACGCCGGCGCACTTGTCGTCGAAGTTCGCGGCCTTGATCGTCTCGGTGGCCTCCTCGGGCGTCTTCACCGTGACCTTGTACACCACCTTGCAGGGCAGCTTGCCGCTCGAGTTGAAGGCATCCGCCATCTCCTGCGCGCGCGCCGCCACGGTTTCAAGCACTTCAGGGCCGTACAGGAACTGGCTGCCTACTACGAACCAGAACTCGTAGTCTTTCATTGACTTCATCGTTGAATCTCCTTTGGGTGGTTTGGTAGTTTGGTGGTTTGGTAGTTTGGTGGTTGAGTAGTTGGGTGGTTAAGAGGTTGTGTGGTTAAACAGTTTGGTGATTGGGTGGTTTTGAGGTCGGTGATATTGTACAATTTCGTGACGAACAAGGCAAGCGGCAATCACTTGGCGCCGCGCATGAAGAGGACCGCACCAAGGGTCTTCTTCATTATCCAGAGGTCGAGCCAAGGGGACCAGTTCAGCACGTAGTACGTGTCCAGCGCCACGCGCCGCGCGTAGTCGGTGTCGCTTCTGCCGGACGCCTGCCACAGCCCTGTGATGCCCGGCTCGACGGACGCGAACGTCGAATATGCCGCCCCGTACAGCGACACCTCCTTCTCCACTATCGGCCTTGGCCCCACTAGCGCCATGTCGCCCGCGAACACGTTGAACAGCTGCGGGAACTCGTCTATCGACGTCTTTCGCAGGAACCGGCCGAGCGGCGTCACCCTCGGATCGTTCTCCAGCTTGAAATTGGCCTCCCATTCCGCCTTGCGCGCCGGATCCTCGTCAAGTATCTTCTGCAGCCTCTCGTCCGCATCCGCGTACATCGAGCGGAACTTCCACACGCGAATCGGCACGCCGTTCTTACCAAGACGGTTCTGGCGATAGAACACCGGTCCCCTGCTCGTGAGCTTCACTAGAATCGGCACCAGCACGAAGAACGGCAGCAGGCACACGAACGCCATCACCGCAAGCGTCTTGTCCAAAAGCCACTTCTCAGCGCGCAGCGCGCCCATCCTCCGCTGGTTCACCATCTCCATGCCGCAGATGCCGTCGAACGCGACTGGCTGCGCGCCGGCCACCGGCAGGCTCTCGGCCACCGGCAGGTGCTCTATCTGCGAGAACCACGAGGCGAAGCCCGCCATCTGCTGGCGGAACTCGCGTTCGTCCTGGCAAGCCACGAGTATGCGAACGCCAAGTCTGCGCGACTCCTGCACGATGTCTCCGTTGTCGCCATCGAAGACGCGCACCACCCTGAAGCCGGTATAAGCGTCGTCCGCAAGCGCCGCCGCCACCATGTGTGCGCTCTCGCCGGTCCCTGCGAGCACCACCGGGATCTGTCCCGCGCCGAGACGGAACAGCACCGCGCGCGCCACGTCGCGCACCGTCTGCGCGAGCGCCGCCGTGAAAAGACCCGAAAGCACGATCACCGCTCGCGAATAGTGTTCGGTTGTCTGATACGCGAGAGCGAGGTACGCTATCACGCCGATGTGCGTGATGATGGCGGAGACCACCAGGCGCCGCAGCTCGTCCACCGGCGACACGGGCGCCGCCGGATAAAGCAGATTGCCGTGGTACAGCCTGCCACGCGCGTTTATCACCACGAACGCCACGAGCGCCGGCCAGAGCTGCAGATAGAACTCGGCGCCGTACTTGTAGTGGCCAAGCCCCACGGCCCGATAGCCCCACACCACGAACGCCCACACGCCGACCATGCAAAGAACATCGGCCGCCATCAGCGCCAAGACGCGCACGCGCATGCTGGAACGCCCTTTTCTGGCAGCTTCGTTCTGGCTCATCTCGATTCAAGGCTCCGTTGAAGCGTCACTCTCCGGCGGGCGCGGACAAGTCGTCCACAAACGCCCCAACCTGCGAATCCCATACCTGCACCTGCGCTGCATCGGTGAAGAGCGCCTCCACGCGAAGCGGCAGCGTGATCTTGTAGCGCGCGCCGTCAGCATCCACCAGCACTATCGGCGCGTACGCGATCTCGGCCGGAGCAACGGGCGCACCTTCCTGGCTCGCATCAGTCGCCACCACCGGCGCAGAGGCCGTGAACGTCTTCCCCGCGGGCAGACGCCCCGTCACCTTCACGGTGCGCAGCGACGGCGTGCCGCGCGCCGAGAAAGTGAACGGTTTCCCCTTGCGCAGCGTTTCGACCGTACCGCTCCACTCCTCCTCAACGGCCGCCCCGTTCACGTTGTACGCCGCGTCTGCAAGCTGCGCGACCGTCATGTACGGCCAGCACCGGAGCGCGTCGCTTGCGCCCTTCCCGCCGCTCGCCACTTCGCCAGAGACGTTCCACATGCGGCGGTAGCCAACGGCGGACTCAGTTCCGTACACAAGCGTGGCGGTGCGCGCCGGCAGACCGCGCTTCTTGTCCTTCGGCAGCTTGAACGCGCATCTGAAGACGCCCCTCTCGGGATCCGCCGCGCCGCCCCACTGCTCGACGACGCACGCCACCGGACCCACCACCGTCTTCAGACCTCCCTCAACGATGGTGAGCGTGGCCCTGCCCTGCGACGTTACGCTCATCGTGGCCGTCCCTCCTCCCACTCCCGGCGTAGAGGCCACTCCGCGGAACGATCCACGCAGCGGATGCGCGAACACGTCAATCTCAAAGCGCCTTCTCGCAGTCGCGCCGCCGTTCGAGCATGCGATTGTGACCACGTGCTTGCCAGCGGCCTTGGGCGCGCCGGAGACCCTGTAGGTGCCGTCTGTCGCGCGCACGAGCTTCATGCCGGACGGCAATCCGCTCGCAGTGATCTTGCCGCCCGCGGGGCACGATGCGCCGAGCGCCCCCGTGTATCCCGCCAGAAGTCCCACGCGCCCGTCCGCCCAGTCGACGCTCTGGCGAGCAATCTCCGCAGTCGGCGCAACGTCGAACTCCACATTGCCCTTCGCGACGATCCAGTTGAACTTGCGCGTCACCGTCTTGCCCTTGATCTTCTTCGACATGGTCACCACAAAAGTTCCCGCCTTCTTCGGCGTGCCCGTGAAGCGCAGCTTCTTCGCGTCGAACGAAATCCCCGCCGGCACGCCCGCCGCCTTCGCCGCGGACTTGCCGTCCGCAAACCACGCCGCCACGTTCCACGTCGCCATCCTGCGTCCCACAACGCCCTTCGCGTACTCGGGCTCGACCGCGTCGAACGCCGCGTTCACGCCCGGCGTCGCTCGGCCGTATACGTCGAACACTAAGTTCTTTCTCTGCACATACGCCTTCCCCGTGACTGCGCTCCCCACAACGTTAGTCATCGGCACGGTGACTCGGCCAGGCACGGACGGCGTGAACACGATCGGCTCTGCCGCCGCAGGGTCCCACGCGAATCCCTTCGGCGGATTCTGCGGCGCGAACGCATCATACGAGGCAGGCACCTCTGCGCGCGCAATCGCCGTGGCCGCGCCAGTGAAGATCGCCTCGCCCGCGAGCGAACCATCCTCTCCGCGGGCGGGCCAGCGCACCGCCTCCGCCGCGGCGATGCTCAAGTTGAGGCGCAGCGTCGCCGTGAGGCCGCTTGGCGTGGACATCTTCACATACGCCGGCGAGCGCGCGAAGTCAACCGTTGCCGTTGGCACTCCCACCAGCGCACGCCCTCCTTCATGCGCCACAAGCGAAAGCCCTCCGGGAAGGCCCACGAACGAGAACGCGACCGGCGACACAAAATTCGCAACGCCCTTCATCTCCGCCTCGAACAGCAGCCCCGCATCTCCCAAGGCGCAGAGATGCTGCCTGCCTCCCGACTCCACCTGTCCGTTCGAGCTTCCGCTGAGCACGCCGTCCGCCATCTCAGCGAGCGCCTTGTCGAAGCCTTCCTTCTCCGCCTCGCGAGTCACGAACTCGGCCGAAAACGTCATGTCGCAGCCAGGCATTGCGATCGTTTTCTTCAGCGCTCCGTACGGATGCGCCACGTCGCGCGTAGTGTAGCTCGCCCCCGCGAGCGCATATCCAGTCGCGGGCTTGCAGGTGCATGTAACCTTCACGCCCTTCTTCACAAAGCCGCCATTCGCGATCTTCTTGCTTCCAGCGGTGACCACGAGCGAACCGCCAGAGGCGGAATCGATCCACACGCGCGGCTGAGACTTCGCAATCACGCCATGGCGCTTCAGGAACTTCGGCACGGCCGCCTTCCACTCGGAAAGGTTTGCGCCGTACGGAATCACGAGGCGGCCAACCTCCACCTTCAGCTTGCCGTCGCGCGCGCGGTACTGATTGAGCGCGAGGTCGAGTCCTGCAGGAGGCTTCTCGCCAATGAAGGTGACGACCTCGATTTCGCTGTCGTAGAAGGCGTTGTCGTCCAGCTCCACATCCCTCGGCAGCACGATGGAGGTCACGGCTGTTTCGCGGAACGCCTTGCCGCCTATGCGCACGCGCGAGCGGAGGTCGGCGAACTTCACGGTGCGCAGGTTGACGCAGTCCATGAAAGTCTCCTTCGCCAAGTTCGTCACGCTGCCGGGAATGGTGACCGCTGTGAGCTTGGTGCATCCGCCGAACACAGCGGGATCGTCCCATCTGCCGTTGATCTCCACGACCTTCAGTCCATCAAGCTTGCTGGGGATCGAGATGGCGCCGCTGATGGTGTTCGTGCACTTCGTGATCACGGCCGTGCCGTCACCGCAATCCTTGAAAGTGTACTTGCCCACGGTGCCATACGCAGCAGCAAATACGGCGTACGCGCCGAGCGAAAACGCAAGAGTCGCAACTAGTCTTTTCATGGCAGGTTCCTGTGTTTCGGGGTTTCGGAGTTTATCAATTGTGCGCAAATGCCCCAATCGCGCAGAAGAGTGCGCCGATGGACAGCAGGATGCCGCCGAACGCCTTCACGCGCGCGCCGCTCGAGGCGTACCACGCGAGCGCCTGCCTGATGCGCCACGGGTAGAACATTCCGACCATTCCAATGATCGCGCACACGTATGCGAACACTACGAGCGCAAGGCGCCATTCGGTGTCGCACATGCGCACCGCGGGGAAGAGCTCGGCGGGGAAGAGCATGAAGATGGCGCAGAGTCCGCGTATCGGCAGCAGGTTCGCCATCCACCAACACGTGAGCACCGTAAGCACTATGGCAAGCAACCACACCTCGCCGGGGAAGACCTTTAGGAACTTGTCGAAGATGTCGATGCCGATCTTGTCGCACTCATATGCGGTGCCAAACCAGCCGATGGCGCATAACGCCCATCCAAGCGGTTCGCAGCGAGGGAAGGCAACCAACGCCTTGGAGGTGCGATCCGTCGCGAGAACGGCCGCAAGGCCAAGGGCCACGAGCGGAAGCCCGAGAATGAAAGACCATGTCGTCATGTCTTGTCCTGTCTTGAGTTTTTCAGTGGTCGTAATTATAGCATATCTAGTGCGGAGTGCCTAGTGCCTAGTGCGGAGTGACTGCCGAGCCATTGCCGGGTGGGCGATTCCGGAATTTCCGGAAAATCCGGATAATCCGGAATATCCGGCATGCCCGCCCAGCATTGCACTAAGCACTATGCACTAGGCACCAACTATGCTATACTCTTGCCCATGAGAAAAGCAACTGCCATAGCAACTGCCGCACTGGCGCTCGCGTGCGGCGCGGCCACAGTCACCGAGACCGAGATCGAACTCGCGACTTATCCCTTCTACGATCCCGATCCCGTGCCCGCCACGGGCGATATGCGCTACCCGTACTTCTTCTTCGACGGCACGAGCGCCACGAACGCACCGCGCAAGTGGAAGGCCGTCATCCTCGAGAACGACAAGATCAAGGTGACGATCCTTCCCGAGATCGGCGGCAAGATATGGGGCGCGGTGGACAAGAAGACGGGACGCGACTTCATATACTTCAACAACGTCGTCAAGTTCCGCAACGTCGCGCGGCGAGGTCCGTGGTGCTCCGGCGGCATCGAGTTCAACTTCGGCATCTACGGCCATACTCCATCCACCGCCACGCCCGTCTCGTACTTCTGGGCCCGCCACCCGCACGGCGTCGTGAGCTGCGATTTGTCCGACACCGATCTCATCTGCCGCACCACATGGCACGTGGTGGTGGAACTTGCCGACGGCAACGACTTCTTCACCACGCACTCCACATGGTACAACGGCTCTGGCTTCTTCACGCCCTACTATCACTGGATGAACGCCGCATACTCGGTGCGCGGCGATCCCGAGTTCTTCTTCCCGGGTGCAGCGTACATCGGCCACAACGGCGACTCTCACGCATGGCCCGTGGACGAAAGAGGACGCAACCTCTCGCGCTACTCCAACAATGCGTTCGGACACAGCAAGTCGTACCACGTCCTCGACGGCGACAACTCCTTCTACGGCATCTGGTGGCCGGAGTACGGAATCGGCTCGTACCACGAGAACGGCGTCATGTACAAGTACGGACGCAAGATATGGCTTTGGGCGCTATCGCGCGAAGGCGGCATCTGGGAGGATCTCCTCACCGACCGCGATGGACAGTACGCCGAGCTTCAGAGCGGACTCTTCTTCAACCAGCCGGCCGACACTCTCACGACTCCCTTTAAGCACGCCGCCTTCGCGCCGGGCGCCACTGTCTCGTTCGGCGAGAAGTGGGGCGTGGCACGCAGCCGCGTTGAACTTGTAGCCCGCATGAACCCCACGAACTACGTGAAGCGTCCGCAGACAATGCCCGCCGACTTCGACTGGTCCACCGCATACGGACTCTTCCTCAAAGGACGCCAGTTCATACGCCGCCGCATGGACCGCGACGGCGAGAAGACGCTTCTCGAATGTCTTGCGAAAGAGCCTTACTACGCGCCAGCCCTTGAACAGCTCGCCTCGCTCGCCGTACGCCGCGGCAAGTACGCCGAAGCTCACTCGTACGCGCAGAGGGCGCTCGCGATAGACACGTACAGCCCCGAGGCGAACTACGCCGACGGCCAGGCGTTCTTCGCCGAAGGCAACATGCGTGCCGCGAAAGAACGCCTCGGCATCGCCGCGCTCTCGCCCGAGTTCCGCACCGCTGCTTTCGCCCTCGCCGCCAAGGCCGAGCTGCGCGACGGGAACTGGGAGGGCGCCAGAGGCATGGCGGCCGAATCGTTGAGGTCAAATAGGGACAACCGCGACGCCATTCTTGCGCTGCACGTCGCTGACCGCAAACTTGGGAAGAAGAACGACGAATCTATCTGGTGGTTTCTCAGGCAGTCTCGGCTTTTCCATGCGATGCGGTACGAGCTGAATCTTATAACTCCCACAAGCGAGACGATGGAGAAGTATGTGGAGCGCTGCGAGTTTCCGCACGAAGTCTATCTCGAGATCGGCACATGGTATGACGAAGCGGGACTTGCGGAAGATGCCCAGGCGCTTTTCCGCAAGGCCGCGGCAACGAGTCCTGTGGGCGGCATACGCCTCGCATACGTCCTGCACCGCGTCGGGAACGACGCGGGGGCTAAGGCCGCGCTCGACGCGGTGGCGGCGCAGCCAATCGCATTCGCCATGCCGTTCCGGCGCGAGTCGCTGACAGCGCTCCACTGGGCGGCGAAGACCCGCGGCGAGTGGAAGTTCAAGTACCTCGCGGCGGTGTGCCTTGCCGCAAACGCATGGGACGCCGAAGCGGATCTGCTGCTCGCGCGCTGTGGCGACTCGCCCGACGACGCAATCTTCTACCTCTACCGCGCGACGCGCGAGACAGGCGAGGCGAGGCTCAAGGACCTTCGCGCCGCCGCGAAGCTCGGCGGCTGCGGCTGGCGCGCCGGTCACGCGCTCTACCGCCACTTCGCCGAGGCGAAGGACTGGGAGAGCGCGCTGAAGGAGATAGAGCCGTACGTGGCGAAGCATCCAGAGGCAAACCTCGTGAAGCTCGACTATGCGGACGCGCTTTCGCGCACCGGACGCAACGAGAAGGCGATCGCGTTTCTCGAGAAGGCGACGGTGTTGCCGTCCGAAGGCGGCAACGACGCACTCGCCTCTTGGATTCGCGCGTGGCGTGGCGTCGCCGAGGCGGCGCTTGCGCGCGGCGACAAGGCGGCGGCGAAGGCTGCCGTGGCGAAGGCATTGTCGTTCCCCGAGAATCTCGGCCGCGGCAAACCATACGACAAACCGGAGAAGGGAACGCCCGACAAACCCGGGCTGCTGAGCGACTGGCCAGATTCGTTGCTTAAGCTAGTGCCTAGTGCTTAGTACAGGCGATGGTAGGGCGCGCTCGCCGAGCGCGCCGCAATGCCGGGCACTTGTGAATGTGAAATTGCTGCCAATATCCAATATCAATTCCAATACCCAATCCGCCTACGCCAAGGCTACGGCGGACAAGTTGGTCATTGGCAACATTGGGATTGGCAACACTTCCACATTGGCAACATTTTCACCGCAAGATACAGGACCTTCAAGGGATGGCAAGGGATTTTAAGAGATTACAAGGGATAGGGATAAAGCGATGGCACAGCTGCCGCTCTCGCACCAGGCACCAAGCACTAGGCACTAGGCACTCCGCACTAGGCACTAGAAAAGGCACGGCTCACGCCGTGCCTTTCGCATTTCGAGCACCTGGATTGTACTCTGATCTCGGCTTACGCCTTCTTGGCGATGTCGATGATCTGCTTGAAGCCTTCAGGATCGTTGATGGCGATCTCGCTGAGCATCTTGCGGTTGAGCGTGACGCCTGCGCGGATAAGCCCGGCGATGAAGGCGCTGTAGCTGATGCCCTCGGCGCGGGTGGCCGCGTTGATGCGGGCGATCCAGAGGTGACGGAAGTCACGCTTCTTCAGCTTGCGGTGGATGGTCGCAAGGCGACGGGCGCGGTCAACGGCCTCTGTCGCGGTGCGGAAGAGTTTGGAGCGGGCGCCGCGGAAACCCTTCGCGAGTTTCAGGCGGCGACGGCGACGTTCGCGGGAAGCGGGAGCGTTAGTTGCACGAGACATGGTTCATTCCTCCTTAGGCGTACGGCTGCATGCGATGCATCGTCTTCGAGACGGTGGCGTCAGTGACTGTAATGCCACGGAGATTGCGCTTGCGTCCGCGGCTCTTGTAGCCGTTCAGGTGGGCCTTGCCACCCTGGGAACGCATAACCTTTCCCGTAGCCGACATTTTCATGCGCTTTGTGGCGCACTTCTTGGTTTTCATCTTAGGCATTTTGTTGTCCTTTTCTGTTCCTTACCGGTCGGGCAGTCGGTTTTGAGCCCGATCCAGACGGAAAAACGGCGCATAGTGTATCAAATTCGGACGGTGAAATCAAGGGGAAGTTTCTGGTTTCGAAGTTTAGAAGTTTAGAGGGTTAGAGGGTTAGAGGTTTCGTGATTTTGCAAGAGGACAAAGGACAAAAGACAGAGGACAGAGGATCGGGCTATATGGCGCTTCGCATACTTCAGCCTTCATCCTTTGTCTTATGTCCTCTGTCCTTTGTCCTGCAATGACGCATCAAAGCAGAATCCTCCGAACCCACAGAACTCGTCAACTGGGCTTATACGAATCCTTGAGCGTGACGGTGCGGTTGAAGACGGGGATGCCAGACTTGGAGTCCTTGAAATCCACGGCGAAGTAGCCGGTACGCTCGAACTGGAAGCTCTCGCCGGGCTTGGCGGAGGCAAGCGAAGGCTCGACGTAGGCCGTGACCGTCTTAAGCGAATCGGGGTTCAGGTACTTGAGGAATCCATCGGAACCGTCCTGAAGCGGATCGGGAACGGTGAAGAGGCGATCGTAGAGGCGCACCTCGGCCTTGAGAGCCGTTGCGGCGTCCACCCAGTGGATCGTGCCCTTCACCTTGCGGCCGTCGGGCGCATTGCCGCCCCAGCTGCCTTCGTCCCAAGTGCAGCGGATGAGGCTCACCTTGCCGTCGGCGTCCTTCTCGTAGCCGATGCACTTCACGATGCATGCGCCGGCGAGGCGCACTTCGCGGTCGGGACCAAGCCGGAAGAACTTCTTCTCGGGGTTCTCCTGGAAGTCGGCTCGGTCGATCCACAGCTCGCGCGAGAACGGAATCTCTCGCGACCCCGCCGACTCGTCGAGTGGATTGTTCGGCTTCATCACCATGCGCACCCCATCGAAGTTCTCGATCACGAGCTTCACGGGATCGAGCACCGCCATGCGGCGCGTGGCAGTTTTGTTGAGCTCTTCGCGCACGCACCATTCGAGGAGTGCGGGATCGCTTTCGCTCTCCACCTTCGTGACGCCAACGCGGTCGCAGAACTCGCGGATGGCGGCGGGAGGGAAACCGCGGCGGCGCATGCCGCACACGGTGGGCATGCGGGGATCGTCCCAGCCGGCCACATGACCTTCCGTGACGAGCTGGAGGAGAAGGCGCTTCGACATCACGGTCCAGGTGATGTTGAGGCGGGCGAACTCGCGCTGTTGCGGACGTATCTTCACGCCGTTGCGCACCACAAGGAGGCCCTGCTCGTCCATGCGGTCGACCACCCAGTCATAGAGCGGACGATGCACCTCGAACTCTAGCGTGCACATCGAGTGCGTCACGCCCTCCAATGCGTCCTCGATCGGATGCGCGAAGTCGTACATCGGGTAGATGCACCACTTGTCGCCGAGGTGGTAGTGCGAGACGTGGCGGATGCGGTAGATCACCGGGTCGCGGAAGTGGATGTTGGGCGAGGCCATGTCGATCTTCGCCCTGAGGCACCACTCGCCGTCGGCGTACTTGCCGTCGCGCATCTCGTGGAATATCTGCAGATTGCGCTCGGGAGAAGTGTCGCGCGAAGGCGACGGGCGGCCGGGACGCTCCGGCACGCCGCGGTACTCCTTCCACTCGTCCTGAGTGAGGTTGCAGCAGTACGCCTGGCCGCGGCGGATGAGCTCCTCGGCGATCTGGTACATCGTGTCGAACATGTTCGACGCGTTGTAGAAGCCGCTCTCGCCGCCATCGCCCGCGCCAGACCACTGGAAGCCGAGCCAGCGGATGTCGTTCTTGATGTTCTCGGCGTACTCGTCGCTCTCCTTGGTTGGATTCGTGTCGTCCAGCCGCAGATGGCATTCGCCGCCGAAGAGCCGGGCCATGCCGAAGTCCACGCACACCGCCTTCGCATGGCCGATGTGGATGTATCCGTTAGGCTCGGGCGGAAAGCGCGTCACCACCTTTCCGCCCGTTCTTCCGGCGGAGTGGTCCTCTTCGATCCACTGCCGCAGAAAATGCCTGCTGGTGTCAGACTCCTTGACCGTCTCTTCCATTGACTCTTCCATTTGATGCGACTTTTGCGAATGCGGAAATCCCTCCGCACCAACCACTAGGCCCTAGGCACTAAGCACCAGGCACCCAACTACCAATTCCAGTTCACGAAGGGCAGCACGTAGCCAAACTCCCTGTCGCCGTTCGTCTCGCTGATGGCAGATTCATTGAAGTTGACGAGTCCGATCTGGAGGAATTCGCCGCTGGTCACGCGGTTGACGATGCCCAGCTGCAGGCCCGAGAACTTTAGCGCTTCGTTCCACACGCCCAGCTGGAAACCAGAGCCCATACCGCCGATGCAGTTCCAGAGGCCGAGCTGGAAGCCCGCGAAGTCGCTCTCCACGTAGTTGGCAAACGCGAACTGCACGCCGTTGGCGTCAGTGCCGATCAGGTTGCATCCCGCCAGCTGGAAACCGTTCATGCGCTCGCGCACGCGGCCCGAGATGCCGAAGTCGAAACCGTTGAGGTTCTGGCACTCACCATAGATGAGATTGATGCGAATGCCATCGAGCGACGTCGTCGCGATCGGGATCTGTCCCGGATGAAACACCGAGAGCATCACATACCCTTCGGTGTTCGCCTTGAGCGACGCCGCCGCTGCAAATACCATGAGAGCCATCAGAATTTTCTTCATTTTATTCTCCTTGCTTTTTGTTGCAGATGAAGTATAGCACATTCCTATGCACCACGCAATCCACTTTCCACGCGGTCCATCACCTCTTGGGCGAATGTCTCGGGCGGCATTGCCGCCGCCTCTGGCACGCCCATTCTGCCCGCGCAGTCACGGAACATCCGCGTAAGCACATATCGCGGCTCGAGGGCCGCCACTCTTATTCCCTTCGGCGAGAGCTCGGCGTCAAGCGCGCGAGCCGCCGCCGAAAGCGCGCCTTTCGCAGCGCAGTACGCCGCGCCGCCCGGCCAGCCTTCGCCTGCTGAGACGGACGACACCGCCACCGCCGCCGCGCGCCGCGTGTGCGCGCCCTGCGCGGCGAACGCCTTCATCATCATCACGAAGCCAGTGCAGCCAACGCGAATCGTCTCCTCGAAGAACGAGCCCCCTAGCAGCGCGAGCGGCTTCACCGGACAAGTCCCCACGGCGTACACCACCGCGTTTAACGGACCCTCCGCCGTGAAGATGCGCATCAGGTCAAGCTCCAGCGAATCCGCGTTCGCAAAATCTACCACAGCAGTCTTGTGAAGTTCAGGCTGCGGCAGGGCGGCTCTCACCGCCTCCACCGCAGCCCAGTCGCGTGCAACAAGCACGCATTCATATCCACGACGCGCGGCCTCGGCGGCCACGGCGCGGCCGATGCCGCCCGTGGCCCCTGCGATAAGAATCTTCTCGCCGCGCGCCGTCACCGCAGAGCGGCCTCACTCGTCATCGTCGTCGTCATCGTCGGCGCTGCCAAGAGCAGTAACCACCGCGCCGAACGTCTTGATCTCGTCGGCCGTGAGGCGCATGGCGAACTTCAGCGCGCCGTCCTTGCGCACCCACGCGGCGCCCGCGAACGCTCCGCCAGGAGCGGCCGGAGGAAGCGCGGCCAGGATGGCGTTGTACTGCTGCCTCTCCTCGGGCGACGTGAACTTCAGGTAGATGGGCATGCCGACGTCACGCACGAGGGCGTAGGGCGTGGTGTAGAAGTAGCCCAGCACAGCGGTCTTGTCGGCTTCGGGCACTGCGGCGAACAGGCGCTGCGCGCCCTGACCGGCGGGAGCGGGGGCGATGGAAACGCCAGGCGCGGCGAGCTTAGCCCTCCCGCCCTTCGGGCCGTTCTGGAACGAGAATTCGGTCACCGTGCCGCCGAGCACCTTGGCGATGGCGTCCTTGACCTCTGCGATCTCCTTGGGATCCGTCTTGCTCTTGCCTTCGGAGCAGGCGTCGCTCTCCTTTGCCGCGAGATCGACGAGACGCGCCCAGTCGAACGCGTACTTGCCGTCGGCGAGCTTTCTGAGGATGCCGTTCGCGGGCCACTGGCGCTCGAGGATCGCGATTATGCGATCAAGGAACTTGCCAGGAGCGGCAATGACGGCCGGCGGAATCTGCGAGCATTCGCCCTTCACAAACACGGCGGGACGCTTCTGCGCGTCGAACGCGAAGGCAGTCGAACCCCAGTCCTGTGGACCCACCTTGACGCCGTCCAAGGACTTGTACAAGTCGATCACGGCAACCAGCAGATCGTCGAGCGTCTGCTTGTACTTGGCGAGACGTTCATCCTTGTTGTCCTTCAGGAGCGTGCGCAGCGTGCCGAAGAGGTCGGTGACCATCTTAGTGTAGTCGCCAATCTCCTTGCCCTGCAGCTGTGCGAGCGAGTTCTGCACAATCGTGAGACCCGCGCCGGCGGGAATCTCGTCGAACGCCTTGCCGGTAATGGCCGCGCCGGCGGGAACGAACGGCGCCGCGCCCTTGCGGAGGCTCGCGCCACCCCAGAGGGCGAGACCCTTGTCATCGAAGCCCAGCGCCACCTTCAGGATACCGATGGAACGCAGAACATCGAGCTGATTCTTGCGAATGGCCTGAATTGAGGCGAGGGTCTTGGCAAGGCCGGCGTCCATCTCGGCGGACTGCAGCTGCTTCTCCTGCGCGGCCTGGGCCTTGTCGACAATCGTGGCGATCGCGTTGACGCCTCGTCCGTTCACGAACACGCGCGTGAGCGCGGGCTTGGGCGACTTGAGGCCCTCTTTTGCCTTGGCGATGTCCACAACGGCGCGCGAGGCCATGGCGGCGCTCTGGGCGAAGGCGCAGAACTTGCCGTCCGCAGTGAACTTGGCGTACTTGAAAGATTTCTTCTTCTTGGCGAACTTGATCACGCCGGAGGCATCCTTCGCGGCGCCCTGGTTGGCCGTCATGAGGGCCCCCTCGCCGCCAGCGACGGGATAGAGCAGCGCGAAGTCGGCGATGTTATCCACATCAGGCGACTCGCCATCGAAGTTGAGCGCGGCCACCTTCGCCGTGTCAAGGTACACAAGCGCGTAGACGGGCTGAGCGCCGTCTATCGGACCATAGTCCTTGGCAAGCGCCTGCTGGGCGGCCGCCATTGCCATGACAGGCATCATAGGCTGGTTGAACATCGTGCCGACTGCTGTAGCGGTCTGCGTGATCTCGCTGAAGGGAGCGATATACGCCGCCGCAACGAGATGCTGTTTTGGGGCAGCCTCTGCGGCCACCAGCCCGGCGGCCGCGGCCATCCAGGCTATCATCATCAGTCTCTTCATCTTAGTTTCCTTTTTGTTTGTTGTTGTTGGGGGTAAAAACTCTTTGCTTTCCGTAGTGGCCTCCCGTCAGGGAGGATGCTGTAAATAATATCAAACCTCTGTTAAGCGTCTGTTAAAGAACTTCAGAAGGCTGCTCCTACTTTGCGTACTCCACGCACCTCAGCTCGCGCACAACCGTCACACGGATCATGCCGGGGAACTTCAGCTGCGCGGAGATGTCGCGGCATATCTCGCCGGCGAGCTCCGCGGCGGCCTGGTCGCCAACCGCGTCGGGATCCACCATCACCCGCAGATCGCGTCCGGCCTGGACGGCGAATGCGTTGGCCACGCCAGGATGCGACTTCGCGATCTTCTCGAGATTCTCTAGGCGCTGAATGTAGTCGGCGGCCTTTTCCTGGCGTGCGCCAGGCCGCGCGCTCGAAATCGCGTCCGCCGCCGCGCAGATCACGCCGTACACTCCGCCGTCCACGCCCGCTTCGGAATGGTGCGCCGCCACGGCCGCGCACACGCGCTTCTCCTCGCCGTGCGCCGCGAGGAACTCAGCGCCTAGAGCGGCGTGTGCGCCCTTCTTCTCCGCGGTGATGGCCTTGCCGATGTCGTGCAGGAACCCAACGCGCCGCGCAAGCGAGCCATCGAGCTTCATCTCCGCCGCGATGGTGCCAGAGAGAATCGCCACCTCCACCGAATGGCGCAGCACGTTCTGCGAGAACGACGTGCGGAAGCGCAGTTCGCCCATGAGGCGCAGCACCTCCGCGGGAAGGCCCGACACGCCTGCCTCCGCCGCGGCCTCCGCGCCGCATTCCTCGTTTTCCTTCTCCACGTTCTCACGTGCGGTCTCAACTGCGTGCTCGATGGAGGCGGGATGTATGCGCCCGTCGGCCACGAGCGCCTCGAGCGCGCGGCGCGCCACTTCGCGCCTGTGGGGGTCGAATGCCGAGAGCACCACCGCGTCAGGCGCGTCGTCGAGGAGCAGCGTCACGCCCGTCGCCGATTCGAACGCGCGCACGTTGCGTCCGTCGCGGCCAACGATGCGCCCCTTCATCTCGGCAGTCGGCATCAGCACCGCGGTTGTCGAAAGCTCGTTCACGTGAGCCACCGCGCAGCGCTGCACAGCCTCCGCCACGATCTTCGCGGCTATCGCCTCGCCCTGCTCGCGCGCGGCCTCCTGGATGCGGCGGCTGAGGATCGCCGCGTCGGCGCGAAGCTCGGCGTTGGCGCGTGAGAGTATCTCGCGCCGCGCCTCTGCGTGCGTCATGCGCGAGAGCTCCTGCAGACGTCGATCCGCGGCCTCGTTCTTCTCCTCCGCCTCGCGGAAGCTCTTCGCGGCCTCGGCGCTCTTCGCGGCGGCCGCGGCCTCGCGCTCGTCGAGCAAAGTGGCCTTGCGGTCGAGATTCGCCTCGCGCTGCGTCTGGCGGTCTTCGATCGCCTGCAACTCAGCGCGGCGCTTCTTTGTGGACGCCTCGAACTCCTCGCGCACCTTCACCACCGTCGCGCGCGCGGCGATGTCGGCCTCCTTCAGGCGGGCCTTTATCTCGGCCTCAGCCTCTTCGTCGCGAAGGCGCATCTTCTTCTCTATCGACTCCGCCTGCCAGCGGCCCACGAGACCGCGCAGAGCGTAGCCCAGCAGCAGGCCAAGGAGCAGCAGCACCGCGATGATCAGAATCGCGACGCCGTCCGAAAGGCCGTCCCACGTGCTGCTGGATAGAGCGAAGAAGAGCATGGCAGCCTACGCTTCGCCTTTCCCCGCATTGGGCTGCGGAGCCATTGACTTTAGGAGGAGTCCGAAAAGATACGTGCGCTCGGCCGGCGGAAGCGCGTCGAAGCCGTCTAGATGCGATCGCATCTCTGCCACGCCCTCGTCGAAGCGCGCGCGCGCGGGCGACGCGTCGTCGGCCGCGAAGGGGTAGCTCTTCTCCGCGATCCACTTGGCGAGGCGCTCGGCGGCGGCAGACTCCGCGCGCCGGCGGAAATGCTCCTTGAGAATGCGCCGCACGCCGTCCAGCCACGCACGCACCTCCGGGTGCAGCTCGTCCATCACGAGCGCGTTCTCGGCCGCGAGCTCGTCGAAGCGACCACCCACAAGGTATGCGGTGTAGCTGAACGGCAAACCGCTGCGCACGCCGCTTGGCCTCTCGTGCAACGTGAAGCCGTCGCGCCCGCAAAAGACGATGCGCCCCTTCCCGGAGAACTTGCGCCGCCACTCGATCACCTCGAGCTTCGCCTCTACGCCCGAGTCGATGCGCACGATGTACGGAGTCGAGACGCGCTGCACCACGACGGGCGAGACGGGGATTCCGCAGAACCACACCCGCACGCCGGGATACGCCTTGAGATAGAGCGCGAACTTCGAGGCGAGAGTCTGCACCACGTGCTCGGCGTTCGTTAGAACGTCCACCGTGGCGCGCACTCCGGTCACGTAAACCTCGGTGCCCGAGGCGGGTCCGGCGGGAGCGCTTTCAAGATGGAACACTCCCGGATCTTCCGCGTCGCCAGATATCGTGTAGGAAAGCAGCTCGCCGCCGGCGTTCATCGTGGTGCGCCACTCGACGTGCGAGCCAAGCGCGAACGCCTTGAACCTGCCGCGGCCATGGCGGCCGTGGAGACGGCGGTGCGCGGTTGGCGTGGTGCCACCACCCGCCATCTTCCAGCTGCCACCAAGCGAGCCGAACGTCTCCTCTAGGCGCAGAATGTCGATGCCGGTGCCATCGTCGGATACGCGCACCGCCTCCACGCCGCCTAGAGGATTCTGCAAAACGTCCACCTTGACTTCGCGCGCGTCGGCGTCAAGCGCATTCCAAACGAGCTCCTCAACCGCAGAAAGCGGAGAGGCACTCGAAAGAGAAGCCACATGGTCGGCACGGGCCTGAACATAGATGTCTTTTGTCATAAAATCAGAATAGACCGCTAGGTTTGGGTTACAAGTATATCAAATAACTCTTGTAGCTGACAAATGTGAAAGTGTAAAAGTTTAGTGACTAAGTTTCGGGTTTCGAGTTTCTGGTTTCGGGTTTCTGGTTTCTGGTTTCGAGTTTCTGGTTTCTGGTTTCGAGTTTCTGGTTTCTGGTTTCGGGTTTCTGGTTTCGGGTTTCGGGTTTCTGGTTTCGGGTTTCGAGTTTCTAAGTTCTACGAAGCCACGAATCACGAACCACGAGCCACGAGCCACGAGCCACGAACCACGAGCCACGAGCCACGAGCCACGAGCCACGAACCACGAGCCACGAACCACGGATCACGAACCACGGACCAGCCTTTTAAGCCACAGCGCCGCGGCGTCGCTCCAGTTGTCGCAGGGGGTGCCGAGACGGCGAAGTCCGAAGCCGTGTCCGCCGAAGGGATACACGTGGAGCTCGCTTCTCACGTGGGCGGCGCGCAGAGCGAGATAGTAGCCAACTGCGGTCTCTACCATGCAGAAGTCGTCCTGGGCCTGCATGATGAAGGCGGGAGGCGTCTCGCGGTCAACGGGATACTCGGGCTTGAGCTGGTCGACGGGGAGATGGTCCTTGCGCACGTTGTTGGGCAGAAGGTCCCAGGGGTATATCAGCATCTGGAAGTCGGGGCGGCAGGGCTGGTCGTCGGCATCGTCCACGCGCTCGTAGGCACGCTTGCGCCAGTTGGTGGCGGCGCGCACCGCGAGGTTTGCGCCTGCGGAGAAGCCGATCACGCCGATCTTGCGCGGATCGATCTTGTACTTCTCGGCGTCGCGCCGCAGAATGCCGATTGTGCGCTGCGTGTCGCAGAGCGCTGCCTTGCGCTGACGCGGCGCGCGGTAGAGAAGCACGGCGGCGGAAATGCCGTTCGCATTAAGCCAATCCGCGATCTCGGTGCCTTCCTTGTTCCAGCCGAGCTGGAAGTAGCCGCCACCGGGAAGCACAACCACGACGGGCTTCGCGCCATCGCCAGAAGCAGGGAAGAACGTGAACTGCGGCACGTTGATGTCCGTAACCACCACATTACTCTGGTTGAGCTCGTGCTCTAGGAACTTCATCGGCTTGTCGGAGACCTTGAACGGAATCTTGCCGTCGGGCCAGATCTTGACGTCACGCGACGTGTCGTGGCGCCACAGCTTTTCGTTCAGAGCGGCGCGCTTTTCGGGCGTGGAGGCATCGGCGCCCCAGGGTGCAGGATATGGACGCTGGGCATTGGCGGCGATACAGGCAGCGCATGCGCACAATAGGACTTTCGTTTTCATGGCATTTACCTTTCTTTAGTTGTCAGTTCAAAGTTTAGAGTTTAGAGTTTAAAGTTCAGAGTTCAGAGTTCAGAGTTTTAGGACAAAAGACAAAGGACAAAGGACAAAGGATGGTGGCTGTTGAACGCAAAGCGCCTTCCAGCCCAGTCCTCTGTCCTCTGTCTTTTGTCTTCTGTCCTCTGTCCTCGAAACTACCACAACTTCAAACCTTCCAACTTTCGAACTCCGAAACCTCGAAACCTTCAAACTTCGAAACCTTGAAACTCTCAAACATCTTACTTAGGCAGTATTTCAGGCTCGTTGGGCTGCTCGTCCTGTGGCTTGCTCGCCGCTTCCTTCGCTTTCTGCCTTTCCTCTAGGATCGCATAGACCGTCTTGCGCACGGCCTTCGACTTTGGAAGCGCGCGTACTGCCTGCATTGCTTTGGCCTCGGCCTCGTCGTATTTGCCCTGGCGCATGAGCGCGATCGCAAGGTTGTTGAGGGCGGCCGCCTCGCCGGGGTTTTTCTCAAGGCATCTCTTGAGATACTCCTCCGCACGCGCGTACTGCTCTTCAACGAAGTATCCCATTCCGATCGCGAAGTTCGCGGCGGAGTCTTGAGGATCGCTCGCCAGCACCTGCTGCGCATATGTGCGCGCGAGGCGGAAGTCGGCGCGGTCAAGGCCGATCTTCAAACCTTCGCGCAGCGTGAGGCGAGCGCCGCGCTGCATCCCCACCCAGTCCATCTGCCGCCTGAGGCGGTTGAACGCGTCGTTCCGGTCGTCAAGACTGTTGGCGAGCACCGTCTCGGCCATCGCTTCGGCCTTGCGCCCGGCAACATCCGCCGCATCGGCGCGCATTCTGCACATTCGCGCAAGGCGCCACTGCATGAAGAGGAAGCGCTGCTTCAGGCCGAAGTCGTCGGTGGACATCGGCTCGCCGTCGTCGTAGAGCGCCACTATCCGGTGGGCGAGGTTGGTTGCCGCGATCACGCCGCGTGCGGCGACCTCCTTCTCGAGACCGCCAGATGGGTAGGCCACGAAGCCGCCGCAGGAAGGCATCGGCAGCTTGTCGTGGCGCCAGAGCTCGAATCCGAGCTGTATGGCGCAGTCCTTCATCCGCTGCGGCTTGTGGCGCACCCATGTGCGCATCGCATCGGCGGCGCCGCTTGCGAGGGCAAGGTCGTCCTCTTCGTCAAGCGCCGCGCGCTTGCGCAGGTAGATGTCGCGGGGGGCGCTGCTGGACATCATCGAAAGCGTATTGAGTGTGCGCCCCTGCATGAACGCCGCAAGCTCCATGCCGGCGTCGAGCGCGCCGTCCGTGAACAGCGTCCTCGCCCCCGCGCACTCCTCGGCCGTCATCTGCAGATACTCGTCGAGCATCTCCTTCATGCGATGCTCGGTTGACTTCATGCGCATCGGCAGCACGAGCGCGAAGACGAGCAGCGGCTCGCAGCGCACGAGCATGCGGCGCAGACGGTTCGCGCTCTGGAACGACTCCACCACCGGCTGCGCCGCAACGTCCTCCACGGCGTCCTGGAAGCGCGTGCCCGCGATCTTCCTGAAATTGCGGAAGTACACCTCAACGCCCAGCACGCATAGAGAGAGGGACAGCGTCATGGAGTTCAGAACGGAGGATATGCAGAGGAGATACGGCGAACTCACGTTCTGCGGCGTGGTCCACCCCCAGAACCAGAAGACGCGCCATCCCGCGAGCTGCAGAAACGCCACCACCCCAGCGAAGACGTAGAAGATGCCGTATGAGAGCGGCATGAACTTGTCGTCGTCGGTGGCCTTGTGCAGCAACGTTCCGGCGACCACGAGAGGGAGAACGGCGAAGACCGCTAGGAACAACCAGCCCAGCACGGACGCCGCCGTGGCGAAGAGCTGCACGTAGCGCGCAACCACGTGGAGGACGTACTCGAAGCCGTTCCACGCATGCGCCTCGAGTCCATCATGCGAGCAGAAGAACACCACGTTCAGCGCGATGGCCGGCAGAAATCCGCAGAAGAACGAATACGTTATGCGGCGCACCACCATCGTGCGCACAAAGGGGTTGATGAGGGGATCGGGATCGCCCGGCACGGAGTCGCGTCCGCCCTTCCACCATCCATAGACGATGAGGCCGATTGGCAACACGATGCCCACCGGAGTCTCGGCCGCCAATACGCCCAGCATGGCGGCGGCGGCATAGAGGTGGCGCATTATCCGCAAGCGGAACGCGCGCACGCAAAGCGCCGCCGCCGCAGTGGTGATCAGGAACTGGAGCGTTGCGGGCGAGAAGAAGCGGCAAACGTTCCACACAGGCTCGGAGCAGGCGAAGCACACCGTGCCCTGCGCAAGCACAATTCGCACGATGAAGCGGCTCCAACCCGCCAGCTGCATGCGCTCTCTCAGCACGGACGGCACCAGCTCGTAGAGGAGGATGAACCCAACGCCCGTCGCAGTGCCAAGAGCGAGCGGACCCAACAAGCGCAGGGCAAAGAGGCCTCCATTGACGCCAAGCAACGAGAAAAGCCCCTGAACAATCGCATGCCACACACAGGGGAACGGAGCTGTTGGCGGACGCAACCCCGCCGCAACCGAGATCTCCTCCCACAAATCGCTCGGAATCCCCTCGCCGCCCCAGAACCACGCAAGCGAGGCGGTTATGACGCCAAGTATGATGGCCCACGCAAAGTCGCTTCGTGTAAGCCTCTCTCGGTCGGTCATCATTCTTTCAGGTTCCTTTCATGTTTGTGGCTAATGCTCCGCAGCAGCGATATTATAACACATCTGATACGGAGTTTAAAGTTTAGAGTTTAAAGTTTAGGACAGGACAAAAGACAAAGGACAAAGGACAAAGGATTGTGGCTGTTGAACGCAAAGCGCCTTACAGCCCAGTCCTCTGTCCTTTGTCTTCTGTCCTCTGTCCTCGAAACCCGCAACTTCGAAACCCTCAAAACCTCAGACTTTCAAACCTTCAAACCTTCAGACTTTCAAACCCCGAAACCCGAAACTCGAAACCAGAAACTAGAAACCAGAAACCAGAAACCAGAAACTCTCTCACACGTTCCTGCGGCGCCTCAGCGCGAGGAGGCCGCCGCCCACGAGCAGCAGCAGGCCGCTGCAGGGCTCGGGCACGGTGAAGGACCGCGGCGCCCATTCGAGCAACTTCGTCGGCATCTCACCAGGGGTCCATGTGCCGAGGTTCTGGTGTCCAGCCAGATAGTCGTACGAGCGCACCTCCGACACCGCATACGCCGTCCATTGTCCGTTGACGGTGTTGCCCAACTCGATCGCAAAGCTGTACGCGGAACTGGCATAAATGCCCAGAGTGGCAAATGCGTCGATCGGCGGAACGGCCCATTCGTTTATGGGGTCTGCGCCGGCGGCGGGAAACACCTCGTTGTCTCCGTCGATCTGATAGTAGTTCAGATAGCCGACTACGCTGCCGGAGGAGTCGCGGGCGCTGACTCTGGCGTAGAGCTCGCCCTTGCGCGCGCTCAGCTGCTCCGCGGTGATGTTCTCTCCGTACCAGTCAACGGCTGCGTCCTCTTCCACCATCCACCACAGCACCTCCTCCGTCGCGCCATGGCAGACGATGGAGGCTGAGGCCAGCAGAAGTGTCAAAAGAACCTTTTTCATCTTCGCTTCCACCTTTAGTCTCCAATGTTCTTGTGGGTCACCGGCACCGTCACGTCAAACGCCCCGCCGCGGCGCACGTACCAGAATCCGGTTCCTGGCTTGACGGAGAACTCCGTCTTCCACACGCTCTTTCTCTTCACGGGATCCACGACGGTCTGACCCCACTTGCCGTTCTTCCAGCGCAGGGTCAGCGGAATCGATCCGTCCGTCGGAATCTGGATGCGGTCGTCGGCCGTCGGATTTGATCCCCAGCCGATGCTGTTGACGTCGAGATCTCCGAGGTTCGGGTTCGTGATCACCGAGCTCACGGGCGCCGCCGCCGTGCCGGCCGCCACGCGCACAACAACGTCTTCGCCGCAGTACTGCCCAACGAGGAAGAACGGCGTCGTCCTCGTCTCGCGCTCCACGAGCGTCGAGCCGCCGCGCACGATCTCGCGCGTCTCCACGTCGGAGGCCTCGGCGGCCACCGTATCGCCCGAGCCGTTCGAGTACACGGTCACCACGGGGCTCCACGCGGGCACCGCGCTTCCGTCGGCCGCGCCGAGCGTCCACTTCTCGTAGTGCTCGATGCCGTCCGGCACGTAGAGCGCGTCGCCATCGTTCAGCATCTGCCGCTGCAGATACCTCGACGCCGTTATGGCCTTGCCGGGCTTCAGGTCGGGGTCGCTCGGCAGGTCGTACCACGGCACCGCGGCGATCGTGTCGCGCACGTTGCTGTTCACCTCGAGAACCGCGATGATGTTCGTGGATGGTATCTCGTTGACGACATCCTCCCTGTTGAACGGTATGATCTGCGTGTAGACACGGTAGAAGCCAGATGCATTCTTGGATTTGCCCTCGGCGTCGAGAAGGTCGACCTTGAACGACGGGTTGGAGAAGTTCGGATAGGCGCCGAGAACCGGGCCGCCGATCATCTCCCACGCTCCATCCACGTACCTGCGCAGCACATGGCGCACATTGTACTGGAAGTCGGTTATGGTCTTGGGATCCTCGGCCATGCCCATCTTGAGCTGATTCGCGCCTTCGCCCGCTGCGGTGTCGAGCAGCTGCTGCGTTCCCAGCGTGCCGATTCTGAAGTTCTCCCAGCGGCGAAGCCCGTTCGGCTGCCACGCGTTCAGATAGTCGTACGCCGTGTCGCTCTCGTGGAAGAACCCAGTGTCCTTCAGCGTGACGTCCGCCGCAGCAAGCGCGCAGATGAGCTTGGCTTCGTACTTGCGCTTCCTCTCGGCCGCGTCGGTCTCTTCAGGCTCGGCAAGCCTGATCACGAGGTCGAGCGCGACGGCGCGCTGCCTGAGCTTCGGAACCTCGATCTCGCGGTACTTCGCCCGGTAGACGACGTCCTTGGTGACGTCAGCCACGGCCGTGACCGTCTCGCCGTCCTCCGACCAGCCCTCGAAGCGGTAGAGGAACGTGTATTCGTCGTTCATCGGCTTCGTGGGCTCGTCTTCCGGCTTTGCGACCTTGTCCGCCGTGGTCTGGAACGCGTAGGTCACTTCATCCTTAAGCACCGTCGTGGTGTCCTCGTCCACGAACTTAACCCTGTACTTCTTCTCGTTGACAAGCTCGATGGAGTGGTTCTTCTCCATGACCACGTTGACGCCGATCAGCGCATCGTCGGCGTTCTTGATCAGCCGCGAATCGTCGATGTAGTTCTCGCCCTCCTTGACGTGCGTCAGCGTGAAGCGGTCCACCAGCGTCTCGACGATGGAGTAGCTTCCGCTCTGCAGCGCGCGGATTGTCACCTCGTCGCCGTCCTTGAGCGAAAGCGTGATCGTGCCCGTTCCCGAGCCAACCGTCGGCGTGACGCTGTCCACGCTGTAGTTGTCGATCTCGTAGGAGACGCCGTCTGCAAGCGTGGGGGAGGTGATGGACACGGTGAAGAGCTGCGCCTTGTCGGTCTCGTTCGCGATGGCCGTCATCTTCACCGTGAGGTTGTAGCCCACTTCGCGGTAGATTACGTACACGGCGGGGGATCCAGAGAAGTCATGCCATGTCTCGCCGTTCAGGCTCCACTTCACCAGACCGTCCCTGATCTGAAGCTTCAGGGGATCGGAGGTCATGACCGTCTGGCCGTCCAAGTCGCTCTCCTTGACTGAGCCGTCCTTCTCCGGACCTGCCGCGATGGTCAACGCATCCAGCGATCCCGGATGGGAGCCGTCGAGGATGAACGGCACGTGGACGACTTCGGAGCTCACGCCGTTTCCGCCGAACTGCACGGACAGGGCTTTCGCCTCGCCGACGGACATCATCGAATCCTGCGGCATCACGTTCTCATACGCCACGCCCTGATACGCCAACGTCTCAAGCTTCACGAGCGTGCCGTTCGCTCCCTCCTTCACGTAGTGGATCTTCGGCATCTCGCTGTACACGTAGTACAGCCTGTAGCTTCCAAGCGGAAGGTCTGGATCGTCGTTCAGGCAGATTCCGTAGTAGTCCTCGCGCGCAAGCTTCACGAAGCCGACGGACGTGACGCGCCCCTCGAGCTCGACCTTGTCGCCCTCTTCGGCCTCGCCATCGGCCTGCGCCGGGCGGCCGTACCACACGCCCACGAACACGTGCGTGGAGCCGACCTCCTTTGAGAGAAGCCCGTCCGCCGCAGTGCCCTCGGCATAGACCTTGCTGCGGTCCGTCAGCGCCTGCTCCGTCACGGAGAAAGGCGTGGGCGCGGGATCGCCCGCCTGGATCGGCACGTTCAGCATGTACCCGCTCTCGGCGTCGGTGCGGTACTCGCCGTTGACGTTCGTCACCTCTCCGCCGCTGCCGAACGCCACGTTCAACTCAAGCGGCAGCAGTCCGCGGCTGTTGGTGTAGGTCACCGTCTCCGCGCCGCCGCTCATGGCGGCCGTTGCGGTGTACACGAGGCCGTTGGCCGTACCGTTCACGCTGGGATCGTCGACCGTCATCCCGATCGTCGTCGTGAAGCCATCCTTCGGCCTCTGCGTGATGGTGATGCTCTGCTGCACGGACGAGCTCGCGAACAGCGTGAGCGACTCCGCCTCGCCGTTCCTCAGCGTGACGGTCGAAGACGACCCGCCGTCCGAGATGACGACGTCGTACGTGAACTCGGCACTGATGTCTTCCGCGGTGCCGATGGTCTCCTCGCGGAGGGTGATGATCGTGGGCTGCGCGGTGAAGTACACCACGTAGAGCTGCATGTCGAACCCGTAGCGGGTCCACGTCGTACCACCGTCAGAGGAGTACTCGAACCCGCGCCACGAGTTCCTGATCTGGAGCGCGGGGCGCGATCCGTCGCTCGTCTTCGTCTCGGTGATGTAGTGCAGCTGCGCGGCCGCAGTCGCGTTGGGATCGCCGAGAGCGTAGGCGTAGTGCTGGTACGATCCGCTCGCGGGATACTGGAGTGGCGTCGTCAGCAGGCCGTCCGCCACGTTCAGGGCCTCCGCTCCCACGCTCGTCTGCGTGGGCGCGTCGGTCTTGGCCGTCACCGTCGTGAAGCCGTCCAGACCCATCTCGCGATAGCCGATGTTGATGGGCCTGGGGTTCTTGAAGTACACCATGAACACCTTCATCTCGCTCGGAAGCGCCTCGTTGGTTCCGTCGGCGTATTCCACATAGACGCCGCGCGCCGCGGTGTTGTAGTAGACGCTGCTGATCTTGCGCCCTTCGGAGATGTCGTCCTTGGACGTGGCGATGCACGTGAACGCGTACTGGTAGCTGTTGTCGGGCAGCTCCACGTAGTCGGTGGGCGAATTCCCGAACGAGACTTCCGTGGTGTTGCCCACCTGGATCGCCAGCTGCTTTAGCCAGCCGTCCGCGTCTTCGGAGTGCAGCGTGCTGTGGTCGACAATCGTCTCCTCCGAGGCGTCAACCACCTGCAGCGGCACCTCGATTAGGTCGCGCCACGCGGCATACAATACGAGCGGCCCCTCCACGGGGGTCTCCTCGAAGTTGTAAGGCTCGAGGCTGTCGGTGTCCTGATAGCGCTGCGTGCTCCAGAAGTCGAACATCATCGGCTTGCCGTCCGCGCCCACGATGTCGTGCAGCACGCCGGGGTTGCGGACGTGGCCGTTGAGCGTCGTCTGCTGGCTGTACCGCCCGGCATTGGCGCCGTCGGTGATGTACGTGAACTCATTCGCGTTCCAGGCGTCGGCAGAGCCCGGCTCCCACGTGTACTGGGTGTTGTTCTTGTCGAAATAGACGTTCACGGCCCATTCGGCGTAGAGCGTGTTCACGCCGCTGCCGTCCAGCGTGTCGAGCGCGTCGACGCCCACGTACGCGCCGGGCGCGAAGTGCGTGCCCGTGCCGTCCTTGCGCGTGTTCCATCCGAGGAACCTTAGCGTCTCGTCGCCGATGGTGCAGACGTACCCCGTGCCGTCGCTCAGGTGGCCGTAGGCGTTGTTCGGAAGGCCCGAGACCGTGCGGGTGGTGTCGGAGGTGCCCGAGGCGAATTCGTCGGCCGGATCCGGATGGGCGAGCGTGAGAGAGGTGGCGTCGTCGCCGATGGACGCGTTCGCGAGCGCGCTGCCGTTGACGTCCAGCGTGAGGCTCACGGTCTTGATGGTGTTGTAGACGGCGTCCAGATAGATCACGCGGACGTTGGGGTCTGAGCTGGCCTCGCTGTAGATGGCGTTCAGCACGAAGGAATCGCCAGGGGCGTAGACTTTGCCGTCGCCGTTGCGGATGGTCCAGCCCACGAAATACTTGCCCTGGGGCGGCGTGACGGTGCGGGTGACGACGAGGTCGGACTGGTCGTCGAACACCGCGACGTCTAGCGCATCATGGAAAGTGTGGCTCTCGTTGTCGTCAAAGCGGTCTATCGTGCCATCGCCGGCGACGTAGTGCAGCTCGTACGTTCCAAGGCTCTTCCAGTGCAGGCGCAGGAAGGTGTCGTGCGTGACAGCCTGCCCGAACTTGTACAGCTCCTCGCCGATCTCGTTGCCGTTCTCGTCCATCAGCACTTCGTACCATCCGGAGTAGCGGTAGGTGTTGACCCGCGGCTCATACCGGGTGAAGTCCGTGATGGCGGGATCGTTCACATCCGTCGTGTAGTACGCGCGGCGCGCGGCAAGAATGGTCTCTCCGTTATCCTCCTCGAAGTCGCTCCACTCGTCGATCACGAATTTGTCGAAGTCGCCCTGATCGCCATATTCGTCGGCCAGCGCGCTCTTGTAGTAGTCGCGGTTCTTGACCACGTAGAACCACTCGCCGCTCGCCGACGGCACGAAGCTGCGCGAAGTGGTGTTGTATTCATAGATCCTCTCTCCACCGTAATACTCCCAAAACCAGGTGGAGTCCGTTTCCGCCAGCTGGCCGCCGTTCGGGTCGATCTGGATTAGGTACCATATTGTCTCCCAGCCCGCGAAGAGCTGAAGGTTATTCGCCGGCACTCTGTCATATAGCACTTTGTTCTTTGTATAGTTGTTGTACTCTTCGTCCTCCTCGAAGAACACACGGGTGGTGCAGGAGCTATCCGCATACCAGCCGGTAAACGTGTAGCCTTCGCGTCTGGACTCGGGTCCGTCCGGGAAGAGCTCATTGACCTTCGGGCCGAGTTTCTGTGTGTACAGCATGGTCACCGAACCAAGCGCTGCATTGCCATAGGAATCTACGAAGTCAATCGTGAACGGCAGACGGTCGTAATAGAATTTGCTGACGGTGTTTCCGCCGGTAGGCAGATATCCGCTCGAGGGATATCGTCCATTTGAAAAGGTTGCTCCTTGACCATTGCAATCGGCATTTTTTGCATCGTTCGAGTAACCTTCAAGAGCGTAGAAGTCCTCTTTCGCGGTAAGGAAATTATAGTTGTGTTCGTAGTAAAAGTACTCCCGGTAAAACTTCCCGCCGTGTTGCGTCCCATCGCTCTCGTCCTCGTCCACTTCGACATACATATAGATGGTTCCGCCATTACCATTGTTGTCGGAAATGTAGAACAGGATGTCTGCATCATCCATGAATTCAATGATCAACAAGCGCTGCTGATATATGGAGGTCGTCGTAGCTTTCCAGGTATGCTGTGTTCCATTCACCTTCACTGGAAAGTAATTTTTGATGTTCGCACCATAGAGAGCCGTGATTGCAAGTACTTCCGTCTGGTTGGAAGTCGTGGTTGCAGTAATACCCTTAGCAGTATCCCACAAGGTACTGCCATTGCTGGTAATCTGATGCCACGTGCCGTCTGTATTGAACTTGATGTAAAAGGTCCGGCTGGTGCCACTTCCGGTGTACGAGACATCGTATGCCCCAATGCCCTTTTTATTGGCCTCCAAAGTGGTGATGGTAGTCGAGGTGCTCACAGCCGTATTATTTACACCAAAGGCCTGCGATACAGCGTCGTCAACTACTTCAATGCCTGTTGCATTATCGTACACGCTACTTCCATTAGAAGCCGGTATCTGATACCAAGTGCCTGAATGTTTTATGTAGTAGGTCTTGCTGGAGCTACCCGTGTAAGACACGTCATATCCAGAGATGGTCTTCTTTCTGTCGGCATTTTCCAAAGTGTCAACAACAGAACTATCTGCCTCTTCTCCAAATGCAAAGGTTTGTGTCAGCTCCTGTTGGCCAAAGCTAAAAGATATAGTGCTACCATAGGTAAAACTTGTAATGTCAGGCGCATTATCATACAACAACTTAGCTGTGTTATTATTGTCACCGATTTGGTACCATGCGTTATTTGCGTATATGGCATACCGAGTCGCATTATTAGAACTTCTAATACGATATGACACGTAATAGTTCGTTCCGCCAATTTGTTTTCTATTATTTTGATAAGTATCATTACTATAAGTATCAGTATTGCCTCGCGACAAAGTGTAACTGGTGTCATCCAAGTAAGTGTAGGAAACGCCAGGAGACGAGTACACGTACGAGGTAGTGGCGGTAATTGACGACGACGTGGTGTTGAAGAATCTATAGGTATGGACATTGCGGTCGTAGTACACGTTTAGGACAGTGGAGCCGTCGCCCCTCACAATTGCGGCATCGTCACAACGACCGAAGTGGAAACCTGTATACGAGCGCGTCTTGTCATCATTGGACACGAAAACCTCCTCTTCGGAACGCTCTGTATACTCAATACTTTCACGGAAATCGTATGTCTTGTCCTCGTTCGCTATATTAGCCGCGTCGGTAGCCTTCTGCTGCCAAATGACAACGGTGTACCGCGTCAGCGCAGGCGTCCAATGGCCATATAGCTTCACGTCGGCACGAAGCTTCAATTTACCATCAGCATCAAAGTAGCAGTCCGAGCCTTCCGGCAAGGTAGCCGACGTGTTCAGCGTGCCGTCGGCATTGCCCACCTTCACGCCTCCCTCTTCCTCAGTGTACCAGCCGGCGAAGGTGTAGCCAGTGCGGGTGGGTTGGGGAAGCTCGTCCTTGCCCTCGTCCTCGTAGAGGCACTCGGGCGGGCAGTAGGAAGCGCCCTCGCCGGTCTTGGCGGACTGGTATGACAGCCAGTTGATCGCCACGAAGACGGGATAGAGGTCAAGCGGATGTGCCTCGGCGCCCTCCGCGCGGGTGAACGTTATCGGTGACGAGACAATCTTTACGGGGTTTTCATTTATGTCCAGCTGATGCCCTGGATAGACCGGCGTTCTCGACCAGCCGCGGAAGATCATCTTTGGCGCGGCGTTCTCGTGTTCCTCTTCCCCAGAGTCATTGGAGCTGTCGTCATACGTCACCGTCACGTCGTCGACCCTGACCGAAGCCTCCCACATGCTGCCGTTCTTCGTGAGAGGCGCGCGGCGGACGACTGTGATGGGCCACTTTTCAGCGTCACCCACGGTCATGGGCTGGTCATGGAAGATCACAAATCCAACGTTGCCGAACCGGGCGCGGAGAGTGTACACGTGCTCGCCGGTCTCGTTCGCGTCGAACGTGATGGGGTTCGAGAAGTCGAACGGGTCGGCCGCATAGTCCGTGCCGTCAAAGAGATACCAACCCATGAAGGTGCGCCCCATGGACGACACCATCTCGGGGCACTCGAGGCTCTGCCCGTCCTTGATTATCTGGCGGAAGGTTCGTGTGTTGTCGTCGGCGACGAAGTAGTATGGAACGTAGCTATCCGACTCGTTTAGCGTATAGAACTGGTAGATGCGGCGGGCGGGATCGCTGTCGGTCGTGTGGTCCGTGCCCTCGGTGATCGCGTAAACGGAGAAGCCCTCGGCGGAGAAGGAGAAGGCCGTGACCGCAGTCTTCGCGGCGTTGTAGGTGAAGCTGTAGCGCGATGCGGGTAGCGCCTCCACCGTGCCGTCGTCGGCAAGGTGCGCAACGCCAAGCGTCACGCCGGGCGTTATGGCCACCGGCTCGTCGAGGGTCACGTCAACCTGTACGGTTTCGCCAGCTGCGGGCTGCCACTTGGCGCCGTCCGACTCGATCGAGATGTCGTACATCGCGAGAACGGACGGCTCCTTGCGAGAGGAAGGCTCCTTCGCCGCACCGAGAAGGCGCGGACCGCCACGGCGCTTCTTCGCAAGGCCTTCCATGATCTTGCGCTTCACTCCGTCCGCGCGTGTGCGCGAAAGGGAGACCTTTGCGCTCTCGGAGAACCGGTTGCCCTCAGCCTTCACGGCGACGCGGCCGTGGCTGCTTACGCGCGTGAGATGGTTCACGCGCCTTGCGCCCGCATGGCCGTTCGCAACTACGCCGCACCACGCCGCGCCGCAGAGCAGCGCAACAAGGAAACCAAGGACTGTCTTTTTCAAGAAATGCATGTTCTTTACCTCATTCCTTCAGGCGCGTAAGCGAAAAGCCTACGCCCCATAAAGCAAGGGGAATAGTATAGCATTTGCGCCGTGCATAGGCAATAGTCAAAAGCATAAATTTGCAATTTTGTTGGCAAAGACTTTCGAGGGGGGGGTAAACTGCAATATTTGCAAGTATTTTTGCATTATTTGGCAACTACAAGCAAGAAATATCACACGAAGAGCCAAAACTGGAAGAAATCGTCGCCTGCAAACCGGATTTTTTCATCCTGCGACAACATCTCTTAATTTGTCGCATCGGTCGCGCTGGTTAGTACATCACCAACTTACGCTGGTGGGCAAGAAGTAAATGGCGGGAATAAACCTAAATTCCTCACTTCACATACCCACGTCCTGTTATATCTCACGCAGAGGCGCAGAGAGCGCGGAGTTTTAGAGGATATCTAGTTTGATTTAGCCTTTGCCTCTTTTCACCAATTGGGTGAAACAGAATCTTTGATCCTAAACGTCGCAGTTGGATTCTAGTCTTTGGCCGCAAAGAACGCAAAGGTCGCAAAGGGTATTGTGACAGGGGGAAGGATTGCGAATTATCTAGACCTGTCTTCTATTTTCAGATTTCACCAACTGGGTGAATTGTCATGCCGAAATAACGGCGTGTATAATCAATAAAGGCATCCCCTCTTTGTGTCCTTTGCGTTCTTTGCGGCTATAGAAATAAAAAGGGTTTGTTCAACTGCGGTTTTTAGGTTGATTTCTTCTCTTCATAACTTTCATTCCTCCTGGATTCTTGGAATATTCTCTGCGCTCTCCGCCTCTCTGTACCTCTGCGTGAGACTTTCTACCGAGGATTTTAGGATAAATGTCAAAAAGCACGCCTTAGCGCATGTAGACCATCGTGCCGATCGAGACAACATTGAGCTTGAGCGTGTTGCCTTCCACAAAAACGCGTTGCGCCCAATTCGGCTTCGGCGTGGCAAGAAGGAACGACTCCTGCGACACTTCGGCGTCGGCGGGCCATTCCATGATGGTGTAGACGCCACGCCGTGGATTCTCGCTGCTTTCAGAGAGGTCGATATGCACGAGGCCGAGAGTGGGCGCCTGCTCAAGGACAAGCTTGGGGGCGGCGTTCTTCTCGGTGAAACGGAACGAGAGCTTCGCGTAGTCATCGCAAGTGAGCGCGCCGTAAAGCGTGGCCGTACCTGTGCGCTCAACGCGCAATGCTGCATTCGACTCCACCTTCACCGCGCCCGTCCCGATGTCCGATCCTGGCACAAGCGCCAGCGTGGCCGGCTCGCGCACGGTGAACTTGACCTCGCAGTTCGGCTGCGAGTACGAGGCCGCGATGTCGTCCTTCGAATAGTTGCACACGAGCGCGCCAAGTCCGCTCACGTAGAGATTGCCCTCGCGCACGAATCCCTTGTTCGCCATGATCGTGTGCCCAAGGCCGTCGGTGTATCCTGTCGTGTTCAGGAAGAGACCCTGCGCGCTCGTGCGCACTCCGATCCAGTCGTTGATCTCAAAGTCGCAGTCGTACGGCTGCATATCCACCTTCACTTTCGAATTGGCAAACAACCACAGTCCGTTCGTGCCCGTTATTCCATGCCGTCCAATCGCCCATCTCATCGTCTGATTGTCTGAGGCGAGGCGAAACACCCAGTTGGCCTGGTTGTTGGCGATACCGCCGGCGGCGATTATGCCGGTGCTTGCATTCACAGTAGGCCGCACGTCGTTCTTTCCAAAGGCGTAGATCCTGCCGCCCACGATGAACTCGCCGTCCACCTTGTCAACGATGTACGCCATCGCGGAAGTCGTGTCAAGCACGATGTCGCCGTCGAGCGATACGGTTGCGCCCGCCGCCACGGCGATTTTCGACGTGTCGGAGAAGGATAGCGCCGCGAGCGTTCCCGAGAACGTGATCACGCCCTCGCCCATCAGGACGTCGCCGAACTTCGGCGAGCCTGGAATGTCGGCAAGGATTTCGGTGGCCTCGCGCACGCTCGTGAAGTACAGCTCGTCGCCGTCGACAGGCGCCTCGCCGCCGTACCAGTTGCCGGGCGTGGACATCTTTCCGTCGCCCGCAAGGCCCGTCCACGACTTGCCCGCCATCTCGCCCACCTTCAGGACCAGCGTCTCGCCGTCGACCGACCACGTGTGCACCTCCTCGTCCGACACAAGCGTGAACCTATAGCATATCTTTCCCATGACAACCAAGCGAAAATTGGCAGCCCTGGCAAAACGGGCGCATCTGTTTTTCACCCATACGTTTTGAGATTGGAAACAACCGGTACAACTGGTAAAAACAACTTCTTTTACGGCGGGCAACATGCCCGCCGATTCAAGAACGCCGCGAGATTTCGCGGCTGGGCGCGGGCGAGTTAGCCCGCGCGCCAAAGGCAAGTTGTTTCAAGTAGTTGTTTCCAATCATCAGAAGGCTCGGCGGTGAATTACGCGCCCCAAAGCGCGCAAGGACGCAAGATGATGAAAACGAAGCGATGGACTCAATGGGCTTCGAGCCAGTTGCGGCCAACGCCTACAGAGACCTCAAGGGGCACGCCTAGCGACATCGCGCCTTCCATCTCGCGCTTCACGATCGACTTCACCTGCTCCACCTCGTCTTCGGGAACGTCGAATAGAAGTTCGTCGTGTATCTGCAGTATCATCTGCGCCTTGAGCCCCGCATCGCGCAGCGCGCGCGCAACGCGCACCATTGCGATCTTGATGAGATCGGCAGCAGTGCCCTGAACCGGGGTGTTGATCGCGTCGCGCTCGGCCGACTGGCGCGCGGTGGCGTTGCGCGAAGCGATGTCGCGCAGAGTGCGGCGGCGGCCGAGCATCGTCACCGCGTAGCCCGCCTCGCGCGCCTTGGCGATCGACGTATCCATGAACGCGCGGATGCGCGGGTAGAGGCGGAAGTACGTCTCGATGAGGCCAGCCGCCTCCTTGCGCGCTATCTGCAGGCGCTGTGCAAGGCCGAACGCCGAGATGCCGTAGATGATGCCGAAGTTCACCATCTTGCACTTGCGGCGCATGTCGTCCGTCACCAGAGCAGGCATCACGTCGTACACGCGCGCGGCCGTATCGCGGTGAATGTCGGCGCCGTTCGCAAAAGCCGCAAGCATCGACTCGTCGCCGCTCATCGCGGCCATGATGCGAAGCTCGATCTGCGAATAGTCGGCCGAGACGAGCATGTGATGCGCGTCGCGCGGAACAATCGCGGCGCGTATGTGGCGGCCGCGTTCGGTGCGGATCGGAATGTTCTGAAGATTGGGATCGGACGACGAAAGACGGCCCGTCTCGGTGAACGCCTGGGCGAAGGTGGTGTGGACGCGTCCGTCGGAAGGGTCGATGCACTGCGGCAGCTTGTCCACGTACGTCGACTTCAGCTTCGTGCATGCACGGTAGTCGAGAATCTTCCGCACGACAGGATGGTCGTCGACGATGGACTGGAGAGTCTTCTCGTCGGTGGAAAACTGTCCGCTCTGCGTCTTCTTCGTCGAGGAGGGCCTGAGGCCGAGCTTCGTGTAGAGAAAATCCCCAAGCTGCTTCGGAGAGTCGAGGTTGAGGTCCGGCGCGCCGAACGCGCGTATCTCCGCCTCAAGCCCGCATATCTCGCGCTCGAGCTCCGCGCCGTAGCGCGATAGCGCCGCAACGTCGATCGTAACGCCCGCGCGCTCCATCTCGAGGAGTATGGGCACCAGCGGCTCCTCGCTTGTCTCCAGCGCGGCGAGCGTGCCCGCCTGCGCGGCCTTTGGACGCAGCACCGCATCAAGGCGCAGCGTCACATCGGCATCCTCCGCCGCATAGTCAAGTATCTCCTCGGGCGCAAGGTCGGCCATCGACTTCTGCTTCTTGCCGCGCTCCTTTTCGCCGATGAGACGTTCAATCGGAATGGGTTCGTATGAGAGATATTCGCGCGCAAGAGCGTCCATGCCATGACGCGCCGCGGCGTCCAGCACGTAGTGCTCTAGCATCGTGTCGCGCACCGTCGAGCCGAACTCGATTCCGTAGCGCGATAGAACCGCCATGTCGAACTTCGCGTTCTGCGCGATGAGCGTCTTGGATGGATCTGCGAAGGCAGGGGCGAAGAGGCGGACGAAAGAGCGTGGCTCGTGGTTCGTGGCTCGTGGTTCGTGGTTCGTGGTTCGTGGTTCGTGGTTCGTGGCTCGTGGCTCGTGGTTCGGGGTTCGGGGTTCGGGTTTCGAAGTCTCGAGGTTGGCGGCAGCGAAGGCGAACAGATCGTCGGCGGGCTCGAGATTCGAAGTTCGAAGTTCAGAGTTCGAAGTCCGAAGTCCGAAGTCCGAAGTCCGTGGAACCGAGACGTACCACGCGCGGCCTGGCTCTGTGGCGAAGCTCATGCCAACGAGGTCGGCTGTGTGTGGGTTGGTGCCGGTTGTCTCGGTGTCGAACGCGAACTTGGGAGCGGCGGCGAGAACATCGGCAAGTGCACGCGCCTCGTCTTCGGTTTTGACGAGCGTGTAGGTGTGGGGCCAAGATGAAAGGGTTTCGTAGTTTCGGGTTTCGTGGTTCGTGGTTCGGGGTTCGTGGTTCGTGGCTTTGGACAAGCTGTCGCCAAGAAGACGTCGGGCTAGCTGGCCGAGTTCGTACTTGGCGCATACGGCGGCCACCTTCTCAGAGTCAAGTTCTCCGCGTTTGTATGCGGACCAGTCGGGCTCGATAGGAACGTCCGTGCGGATCGTCGCGAGGAACTTGGACATCTTCGCGTCTTCGGCACCTGCAGCCACCTTCTCGGCAAGCTTGCCCTTCAGCTCGGAAGCGTGGGCCACGATCTCCTCAACTGTACCATACTGCGCGAGAAGCGAAGCGGCCGTCTTCTCGCCGACGCCGCGAATGCCTGGAATGTTGTCCGCCGTGTCACCTGCGAGGGCAAGATAGTCGATCATCTGCGAAGGAGACGAGAGGTTCCAGTGGGCCTTCACCTTCTCAACATCGTAGATTTCCGGCGCGTCCTTTCCGTGGCCAGGACGGAAGAGGTTGATGCGCGGCGCGACGAGCTGTGCGGCGTCCTTGTCGGGCGTGGCGCAGTACACGTCGAACCCTTCCGCCGCCGCCTTGACGGCGAGAGTTCCCATTACGTCGTCGGCCTCGAAGCCGTCCATGCGCAGCACTGGCAGGCCGAGGGCTTCGGCGAGCTCGAAGGCGTATGGGATGTTGGCGGCGAGGTCTTCGGGCATCTTCTCGCGCTGCGCCTTGTAGGGCGGGTACGCCTTGTGGCGGAAGGTGGGGCCAGAGGGATCCATCGCCAGCACGGCGTGCGTGGGCTTGTGCTCGGCGAGAATCGATGTGACGCCGTTCGCGAAGCCGAAGAGAGCGGAGACGTTGAGTCCTGAGGACGTCATGCGCGGATTGCGCAGAAACACAAAATGTCCCCTGTATAGAAAGGGCATGAGGTCGATTATGAAGAGCTTCTTCACGGGTTCTCCTGCAGGAAGGAGCGGGCCGTCTCGAGGGCGTTGCCGATGGAGCGGTCCATGTCGAAGTACTTGTACACGCCGAGGCGCCCTCCAACGATGACGCGCGGCGTCTTGGCGGACTCTGCCTGATAGAGTGCAAGCAGCTCGCGCGCGGCCGGAACATCCACTGGATAGTAGGGTTCGTCGCCAGGCTTCCAGGTGAGAGGATATTCGCGGCAGATGATGGTGGAGGGCGCTGACATAACGGCGGCGTCTTCGGGATGGTAGTGCTTGAACTCGTGGATGCGCGTGTACGGAACATCGGCGTCCGTATAGTTGACGACGCTCGTTCCCTGGAAATCCTGCACAGCCACGCGCTCGCGCTCGAAGCGCAGGGACCGCCATGGGAGCGGACCGAACCGGTATCCGAAGAGAGCGTCTATGGGCCCAGAGTAGAACACGGGAACATTGGCGAGCGCGGCGCCTTCAGGCGTCTCGCGCCACGAGAGCCAGTCGGTGTTCAGCTCGAGCGAGATCGAGGGATGGTCGAGGAGCGCATCGAAAAGCGCGTTGTAGCCGCGCAGCGGTATGCCCTGGCGAGTGTCGGAGAAGTAGTTCACGTCGTAGCTGGCGCGCACGGGCAGGCGGCGTATGATCGAGGCCGGGAGATTGCGCGGATCGGTTCCCCACTGCTTGCGCGTGTAGCCACTGATGAAGGCCTCGTAGAGAGGACGGCCGATGAATGAGATTGCCTGCTCCTCGAAGTTTCGTGGCTCGTGGTTCGTGGTTCGTGGTTCGTGGGGACACTTGGCGACTTCGGCGGCGATGAAGGCGGGAAGCTCGGATGGTGTGAGATCAAGACCGTAGAACTGGTTCACGAGCGTGAGGCCGAGCGGCAGGAAGTACGTGCGGCCGGCGTGGCGGGCGAGCACCTTGTGCTGGTAGCCGTTGAACTCCGTGAAGCGGCGCACGAAGTTCCACACGTCGTCGAGGTGCGTGTGGAAGATGTGCGAGCCGTATGTATGTATCTCGATACCGGTTTCGGGATCGGTGTCGCAGCGCACATTGCCGCCAGGAGCGGATCGGCGTTCGACCACGAGCACGCTGCGCCCGGCTTCGGCGAGAACTCGGGCAACAGTGCATCCCCAGATGCCAGCGCCCGCCACTATCACGTCTACCTGCTTCATGGAGAAGGCGTTCCGAGGCTAGAGGTTCTTCAGATCGAGCGAGAGGAGGAACTCCGGGTTGGACTTGTACTTGCGCATTCCGGCGATCACGCTCTGCATCGAACGTTCGGGACCGGCCTCCGCAAGAACGCGCCTAAGCGCCCAGGTCTTCTCGAGCTCGATGGGCGCGAGCAGGAGGTCCTCCTTGCGCGTGCCGCTCTTCTCGATGTCGATTGCCGGGAAGATGCGCCTGTCGGCAAGACCGCGGTCGAGCACGAGCTCCATGTTGCCGGTGCCCTTGAACTCCTCGAAGATCACCTCGTCCATGCGAGAGCCAGTGTCGATGAGGGCCGTTGCGAGAATGGTGAGCGAACCGCCGCCCTCGATGTTGCGCGCCGCGCCGAAGAAGCGCTTCGGGCGGTGGAGGGCGAGAGCGTCCACGCCGCCGGTGAGGATCTTGCCGGAGTGCGGCTGCACGGTGTTGTATGCGCGCGCGAGGCGGGTGATGGAGTCAAGGAGGATGATGACGTCCTTGCCGTTCTCGGCCTGGCGGCGGCTCATCTCGATCACCATATCGGCAACGTCCACGTGGTGCTGCGGCTCTTCGTCGAACGTGGAGGATAGCACCATGGCCTTTGTGTTGCGCTGCATGTCGGTGACTTCCTCTGGACGCTCGTCGATAAGAAGCACGATGAGAATCGCATCGGGGTGGTTGTGGGTGATGGCGTTCGCCATCTTCTGCAGGAGAACGGTCTTGCCCACACGCGGCGGGGCCACGATGAGGCCGCGCTGTCCGAAGCCGATGGGGGTGAAGAGATCGACCACGCGCATGGATATCTCAGTGGAGACCGTCTCAAGCACGATACGGCGCGTGGGGAATGTGGGGGTGAGGTTCTCGAAGTGGACGATTCGCGCGGCCTCGTTGGGAGTCTTGCCGTTCACGGTGATTACGTTGCCGAGAACGAAGTAGCGGTCTTTGTCGCGCGGGTCGCGCACAGGGCCTTCCACGATGTCGCCCGTGCGAAGCGCGTGGCGGCGAATCTGCTGCTGAGGGATGAACACATCCTCAGGGCACGCGAGGAAGTTCGTCTTCGCGCTACGCAGAAAACCATAGCCCTCCTTCTCGACCTTCAGGCAGCCCGAGGCCATCACGGCGCCGCCGCGGGAAAGGTAGTTGCGGATTGCGGCGAAGATGATCTCGTGGCGCTTCATCGCGCCAAGATCCTCGGCGTTTGCGTCCGGCATCATGCGCTCGACGATCGTGCCGTTGTCCCAAGAATGTATGTCCTGCAGCTTGTATTCGGGCAGATCTGGATTGCGAGGAACCGCAGCCTGCGGCGGTTCGTAGCGCTGCTGCTGGCGCTGCTGCTCCTGAGGAGGACGCCGATTGCCCTGCGGGGACTGCTGATTGTTGAAATTGGGAACAAAGGGCTTGCCCATGCGCGCGGCCCTGTTCGCAAGCCACTGCTGACGGCGCAGCTGACGGCGCGAGAGCGGCTGCTGTGGACCTTCGGGTTTCAACACCTGCTGCTGCTGTTGCTGCGGCTGCTGCGGCTGCTGCGGTTGAGGAATTGCAGGTTTTGAAGTTTCTAGTTTCGGAGTTTCGGGCTTCGAAGTATCTGGTTTCGGGGGCTCTGGCTTCGAAGGCTCGAGTATCGAAGTTTCAGACTTCGGGGTTTCGGGGGATGGGGTTTCTGGTTTCGAAGTTTCGGGAGGTGGAGTAGTTGCGGGGGCGCTGTCACTGGTAGAACGGGCATCTTGCCCGTTCGCCACGGCAGCTGCGGCTTCGGCCTCCTTGAGAGCCTTCGGTTTGCGTCCGCGGCGCTTCTTGACAGGAGCTTCACCTTCTGCGGCGGGTTCCTTCTTTGCGCGTTGGGCGCGTTTCTTCTTCTGCTGCTCCGCAGCCTGGAGGCCAGCGGCCTCTGCTGCGGGTAGTTCTTCAGGCGACCACACGATGCGTGTGTCAACCGAATCTTCTGTGTTCATGCTTGTGCCTTCTCTTGCAGCCACGCGACTAGGCGCACGGCTTCTTTTCTCAAATTTTCTGGAGTTGAATCGTTGACCACGACGAAATGCGCGTGAGCGGCCTTCTCGGCCACCGGCATCTGCGCCGCGAGTCTCGCCTCAGCCTGCGCCCGGGAATATCCCCGTGTGCGCATCATTCGGTCGATCTGAAGATCCTCCGATGAAGCGATTGCGATTATTATATCATAATCTTCGTCGAAATGCGATTCGAAAAGAAGAGGAATTACGGCAATTGAAAAGACACCTTGCGGTGATGTTTCAGTGAATTCTCTCAGGCGCTCGCGCACGAGCGGAAAGATGATCGACTCGAGAGCTTGTTTCGTGGCTCGTGGCTCGTGGCTCGTGGTTCGTGGCTCGTGGTTCGTGGTTCGTGGCTCGTGGCTCGTGGCTCGTGGCTCGTGGTTCGTGGTTCGTGGCTCGTGGTTCGTGGTTCGTAGTCCAGGTTCTGAGTTTTGAAGATGTTGCGGAGACTGTCCCCCGAGAAAGACGATTTCTGCGAGTTTGGCGCGGTCGATGCCACCATCAGGTGCAAGCACGCAGTCGCCGAAGAGCCTGGTAATCGCGGGCACTGCCGCGCCGCCGGGCGCCTCAAGTTCGTGCACCACGTCATCTGCGTCAATAACACGAATGCCAAGCTCCCTAAGGAACTTGGCAAACATGCTTTTGCCGCAGGCGATTCCGCCTGTCAGAGCGATCTTCATCGGATTAGTTCGCGGCCGGTGCAGGCGTCACGCTCCCCTTCTCGGGCGCACCAGCGTCCTTGTCGGAGACGTTCAGCATGATCTGGCGGCCGTTGGGATCCACAAGGCGCGCCGTCACGAAGATGAGCAGGTTGCGCTTGTTGGACCACTCGCTACGGCTGCGGAAGATGCGGCCTATGAACGGAATGTCGCCGAGGAACGGAATCTTGTCCTCCATCGAACGACGCTCTTCGGTGATCAGACCGCCCATCACGATTGTGGCGCCGTTGTAGAGCGTCACATGGGTGTCGATCGAACGCTCCTTGAAGAAGGGCTGCTCCATCGGCACGGAGAACCACTGGATGTCCTCTGAGGTCTTGGACTGGGTGATGTTCTGCAGAGCATCGCCAGCCTGTGCCATGATGGTCGTATCGCCCATCACCGCGTCCATTGGCACCTTCATGCCGTAGTCGCGCCATTCAGGCTCGGAGATGATCTTGGGCTGCAGGGCGAGGTTGATGAGACCCTCGGGCGAAAGGTCGGGAGTGACGGTGAGAATCACGCCCACTTCCTGCGTCTCGAAGTTCTGGGGCTCAACCATCGGGAGGATCTTGCCGCTCGACCCGCCGCTGGAGTAGTAGCCGCCGCCACCAGAGGAGGACGTGGACTGGATGGTCACATCGTAGTCCTGCGGATAGCGGTAGATCGTTACGACCTTGATTGTTGCCTCCTGGCCGCTCTTGGTGACGACCTTCGGCGCAGAGAGGAGGTCCGTGTCGCTGCGCTGAGAGAGCATGTGCAGAATCATCGAGAGGTCGGCATTGCCCACGAATGCATTAAGACGCATGAACTTGTCGTTGTTGCTGAGATCATCGCCTGAAACATGGTTGCCGCTCGTGGAGAGGTAACGCATACCTGTCTGGTATGTGTTGCCGTCCACAGAATTGATAAGCGCGTTCTTTGTCCTGATGCGGTTACCGTCGGCATCATAGTAGCGGCCGTTAAGCCTCTCGAAGCCCAGATCCTTCGGCTTCACCCAGCCAGCGCCAGGATTCCACACGTAGTCCTTCGTGTTGTCTGTCGTATACTTGGCAGAATTCTCGATCGACTGGTTCCACGAGGAACCCGTGAGAACGCGGCCATCTGGGAACGTGGTATGAGCGCCAGCAGCCGAATCTGTGGTAGAGGCGCTGTCAACTAGAGATCCAACAATCTGCTGCTGTCCGTTAACAAGCACCCACTTCGAAGTGTCATAAGGAGTGCCTTCCTTCAGGTTAAGCGCCTTCTTAAGCTTGCCGCCGATGTTGAAAGAATAGTCGCTGTTCAGCAGCCACTCGAAGCCGAGGGAGTTGAGATCCTCCTGGGCGACTTCCACGAAGCGCGTCTCTATCTCGATCATTGAGGGCGTGACGTTCAATTCGTTGAGGGCGTCCTCAAACACCGCAAGCTGGTCTTCGGTGTTTGTGACGCGCAGCTTGCCGACAGCCTTCATGTACTTGATACGGGAGTTCTGGGGCCACGTCACGCCCATTTCCTCAAAGTACTTCTTCCACATCTCCTCGCTGCCGCCATCGCCGCCACCGGCGTTGTCGTTGTTGTTTTCGCCGCCGCCGAATGTGCCAGCAGCTTCATTCCTGAGCGAACTGGAGGCTTCATTCACACGGTCGAGGAACGACTCGACCACGCTGTACGTGCGGGTGACGAGCTCGTCGGTGGACATGTCCTTAGGCATCACCATCACCACGGAGCCCTGCACTTTGAACTTGAAGCCGCTCACCTTGCACACGAGCTTGAGGGCCTCCCAGAGAGACATGTTGGACGCAGAGACGTTGGTGATCTGCGGCACATCGCCAGCGGCCGCCTCGGAATCAGACGCAGCGGAGAAGGCATCGTTGCTGCCACCAGCGGCGCCCTTCGCATCGCCGCCACCCGTGAGCGGCTTGTCCAGCTGAAGAACGAAGTTGAAACCGCGCTGCTCGATTGGAATCTCTGGGCGGTCAAAGTCCTTAGAAGCCTGACGGAAGAAGTCCACCACGTCGATGATCGTCGCCGGAGGACGGAACGAGATCGAAGGAAGGATCATCTCCTTCATGCGCTTTTCGATGGACTGCTCAAGCGAACGTTCGTCGTTAATATTGGAAGGACCCTTCTTGGTGGCGTTCGCATCGAGGTTCTTGAGCTCGGGCGAGTTGATGGCGTAGACAGGACGCCACGCCTCGTCAACTTCCGCGATCATGCCGTTGCGAGCAGCCACACGCTCATGTTCGACGATTGCCTGACGCTTGCGTTGGATGCGCTCACGCAGTGCGATCGCCTGACGATTGTAGGGATCAGTCCTGAGCACAAGGTCGCACTGATCAAGCGCCCTCGTGAGATCAGACATTGCAAAATACTGCGAGGAGAGACGCAGACGATGCTGGATCAGATCACGCTCCTCCTTGTACTTCTTGTCGTTGCGCACATGCTCGATGTCGCTAATGTCGGTTTCGTTGTCCTGCGTGGTTTCGGCGCGAAGAGCCTCAATGAGGGCGGCTGCATTTGGATGGTGCAGTTTCTGCGCCTCTTCGGCGAGCTTGAGACCACCTTCGCGGTCGCTCTCGCGCAGCGCCTGCTTGGCGGCCTGGTACTTGGCCTCTGCCATCTGGCGAGTGCACTCACGGCGCTTCTCTGCAGAATCGGCGCGATCGTTCAGATGCTGCCAGGCGAGATAGTACTGCTTGTACATCGTATCCCAGTCGCGTTCAGCAAGCGCCTTCTTGCCAAGATCCATCTCCTTGTCGGCCTGATTGTCGAGCGACTGGCGACGCAGCTTCTCCGTCTCCATCAAGTCGCTGATGAGCTCCGCTTCGGGATGCGGCGGCTCAGCAGGCTTCACCTCGGGCGCAGGTTCCGCAGGCTTCACCTCAGGCGCTTGCTTTGGCTCAGGCTTCACCTCGGGCGCTTGCGCCGACTTCACCTCCTCAACAGGTTTGGGGGCAGGAGCCTGTTCGGCAGGAGCGGCCTTTGCAGGAGCGTCGTCGAGAGGATCAAGATCGTCAATCGCGGGCTCTGCGGGCTTCGCAGGTGCAGGAGCGGGTTTCGCCTCAGGCGCAACAGGCTTCGCGGGCACAGGCTTCACATCGGGCTTGGCCACGGCGGGCTTCGCGGGCTTCGCGGGAGCAGGCTCAGCTTGCTTCGCGACAGGCGCAGAATTGTTGGGTTCAACCGGCTTCGCAATCTCTGCCTTTTTTGGCGGTTTGGGGTCGTCGTTAAGAAGATCATCTAGATCATCTTGCGCGACAACGCTCGCTGTGAAAGCGAGAGAAAGGAATGTGGCGCCCAATGCGGCGAGTGTTTTATTGGCTCTCATCGAATTGCTCCTTGAAAAGTTTTACTATGATACCCCATTTTGGCTGATGAATCAAGCATCAACGTACGATTTTTTCTTTTTTTGTTTTCAGATTGACAATGGTGACTTCGCATCCGTTCTCAACTGCGGCAAGCTTCTCCACGCGGTATTTGCTGCCGTTGAGCTCGAATTCAGTGCCCTTGGTGACGGTGAACTTGCGTTCCGTGCCACGCTTGTAGGTGAGCTCCGTTTCGGTCTCCACGGCGATGTCGGGCACGCGGAGTGCGACCGTGAGGGTCTTGCCGTCCTTCTCCCTCTTGAGCTCCACAGTGGAAACATCCACTGCGCGCTTGAGGTTGGGATCCTTCGAGCCAGGAATCGTGCGGCGTTCTTCCTTCTGCTCGAACGCAGTCACCTTCCACCCGGTCTTCATCTTGCCGTCGGGCGAGCGGATCTCGTCGTTCAAGAGCGCGGAGAGAGTGCTGTCGAACTTGTTCTTCGCATTCTTTCGGCGGAACGTGAAGCGATAGCCATTGCGCACTCTGCTGTAGGCGTAGAAGTAGAACGGCAGGGAGGTGTGCTTGAGCGGGGCGGAGACGACGAGGGAGTCGGCGTAGTCGGGATGCGATTCCTTGTCCGTCGGATCGGTCCCCGCTAGGAACTCCTCGTAGTTGGTGAATCCGTCGCCGTCGAGATCCTTCTTTGCGTCGCTCGGATCGTTCGGGTTCAGGCCGTACTTGAGCTCCCATTCGTTCGGCATGCCGTCATGGTCCGAGTCGGCCTCGATCTTCACCACATGCTGCTTCACGCCGCAGAACGGGCACGTCTCGGCTTCGGCGGGAATCGGCCTGCCGCAGCCCTTCTTGGCCTTTGGGTCGTCGTCGCCCTGCTGGCAGAAGACGCGTCCCTCGCTCGCGAGGAAGTTCGCCTTCTTGGCGTTGACCGCGTCAAGACGCGGCGGCGTCTTCATCTGGCGCAGCGCCTTCTGGAGCAAGTCAAGGTTTGCGCTTGGCACGCCTTCGTGGGAAGGCGTCATCGTCTTGAGCTGCGCCTCATAGGCGTTGGCGCTGGCCTCGGGCGAATCGCCGAGGGACATCGCGTACAACGCAGCAGCGGCGGCGAGCACGGCGAAGCCCACCGCAGCCACAAGCCAGTCCCAATGCGCCGCAAAGAAATTCTGCTTGGAGGCGCTCATTCAAAATCCCCCTTCTCCGCCTTCTTCTCGGCGGGCTTCTTCTCCTCGGCCTTGGCATCCGCGGCAGACGGTTTCGCGGAATCCGCCTTGCCGGCGTCTGCGGGAGCCGCATCGGCGTCCTTGGCCTCATGCGCGGCGGACGTCTGCGCGGGACGGCCGAAGTCGTACACGTCAAGCGTGAACGACACCGTTAGCGGCTCGTCGCCCTCGGGATCGGCCACTATTCTGCTCGCGAGCGCCAGTGCCTCGGGATTTGCGTCAGCCGGCGCCGCGGCAGCGCCGCGACGACGACGTAAGCCGGTGCTTGGCGCGTTCTTGGCATCCTCGGCCTTCTTCGCCGCTGCGATGTGGTCCACAATCGAATCAACCGACTGCCTGAACGAGAGGTTGCGCACCACAACAAACCGTTCGCACGCCGTGAGCTTGTTCAACACCTGGACGATGGCCGTCGGACGCGCCAGAATCTCGAACGCATACGACTCCTTCGTCATCTTGGGCGCGTCCTCCGCCTCCTTGTTCGCAGCCTGCTTCTTGTTCTTGGCGGACGACGACGAGCCGGAATCCTCTCTTTCCGACTTGTCGGACTTCTCCTCAAGGCGCGTGACGGACTTCACCTCGTACACGCCAGCCTCGGCGAAAGCGTCGGCAAGGCGGCATATCGATCCAAGCTGCACCGCAAGGCGAGGCACATCCGCCTCCTTCGGCAGCACTCCGCCTTCGCCGAGATACTGCTCGAAACCGAAGAGGAATGTGGGCGCAGAGATCTTTCCGCCGGCGCCGCCGGGAAGTTCGCGCACGCGGCGCACCTCGCGTTCGAGGAGCTGCTTGAACTTCGAGGCCGATTCTATCTGCATGGCCCTGTCGCCGCGCGCCGCAAGCGTCACGGCCGAATCAAACCACTGGGCATAGCTCGTCTCGTTTGACTTTACGCTGTCGATCGACGCCTTGGATGGATAGATCGCAGACTCGTTGAAGCGCCTGAACGCATCTGTCTCCTCGGTCACCCTCTCCTCGACTTCGCCCTTGTCGGACCACGCCGAATAGAGCATCCAGCCAAGACCGCCTGCGCACACCACGAAAATGCCCGCGCCCACGGCGCCTATCATCTGCTGCCTGGAGAGACTCATTTCTTCGTCCCCTTTCCTTTACGGCCCTTGTCCTTCTCGTTCTCGGGCACGATGCTGGGGGCCGGTGCCAATTGCATTAGCAGCGTGAACTCGGTAAGGCATCCCTCCACGCTTCTCTGCTTGTCGATCTTAACGCTCTCCGGCACAAACTCCGCGCTGCGCTTGATCTTGGACATGACAATCTCGGCCACGGTGGAGCCCTTGCCGCCATTGTCCTCAGCCCACTTGGCCTCGGCCTTCTCCATCACGTCGCGCCAGCCACGTACAGTCACCATCACGGCCTCGCGGGCCTCGGGCTTGTCCTTTTCCGCCGGAAGCGCCTTCCACTCCGTGATCCACATGCCGTCCAGAAGGCTGCGGCGCACGTCCTGCAGACGGCGCAGCGCCGCCGAACGGCTCGTCAGCAGCTGCTGGAACTCGTCGCACTTGCCGCGGACCTCCTGCTCTGCCTTTTGCTCTGCCTTGAGCTTCGTATCGAGCGACTTCAACGACCGGTTGCGGCTCTCCACGCGTTCGAGCTTTGCCTTTGCCTTCTCCACTCCGCCGCTCTCAAGCATCCAGCCCACGCCAAGAGCGGCGAGAAACGCCACACCGCCCGCCACGAGGAACGGAATGCGCTTCATCGCGCGCGCTTCGTTCACGAGCTCCGGCGGAAGGAGGTTTATCGATATCCACGCATTGTCGCCGCCGCGCAGCGCAAGGCCCACGCTTTCCGTAAGAGCGAATGCATCGTCCTCAAACTGGGCCTTGTTGATCTTTGAGCCGAACGCCACGGAGCCGAACGGATTGAGGTACTGCACGTCGACCTGCAGCGCGTCCATGAAGAACTGGTCGAGCTGCGGAAGGCGAGCGGTGCCGCCCGTGAGGAAGAGGCGCGTTGGAGCGCTGCCGCCCTGCTGCGAACGGTAGAAGTTGATGGAGCGCGATATCTCCGCGTGCAGACGCGTGAGCACAGTGCGGATTATCTTCGAGATGCGGTCGGTAACCTCGTCCTCATCCTCCGTCACGCCACCGAGCGCCACATAGCCGCGCTCAAGCTTCACCTGCTCGGCTTCCTCGAAGGAGCAGCCGAACTGCTGGGCAATGTCCTTGGTGATGGTGTTGCCGGCGATCGGAATCGAACGGTTGTAGACCTTCTCGCCCTCGAGGATTATGAGGTTCGTGGTCTTCGAGCCAACGTCAAGCACCACAGAACAGCCTTCGAGCTGCGGATACGCCACCTTGAGCGCGTTGCAGATCGCGACGGGCGAGACGTCGACGACGGTGGGCTTGAGGCCTGCCGCGCGAACGGCGTCGGTCACCGCGCGAACGGCCTCCACCTTCGCCGCAACGATCATCACGGCCTTGTCGCCGTCGGCCATGTTGCCGAGGAACTGGTAGTCGCTCACGATCTCGTCGATCGGGAACGGCACGTTCTCCTCGATCTCGTAGCGAACCTGCTGCTCGAGCTCACCCACGGGTGGACACTTCGCGAAGCGAGGGAACACCATCTGGCCGCCGAGCGACACGACGAGCGGCGCGGGATGGATGTCCTTCTCTCGCATTATCTGGCGAAGCACCTGCGGCAGAGTGGCGCCAAGAGAGCCTATGTCGTTGACGTCGACTGCGGGCAGTTCGCCGCTGCCGTAGCCCGTCAGCGTGAGGCGGCCCTTACCGCCGAGCGAATACTCGGCAAGAACCGCCTTCGAGGCGCCGATGTTTAATGTGAGGATTCGAGACATGGTTCAGTCTTCTAAGTGTGCGTACTTGAAAGCTTTGAGAAGGCACTGGCTACTGTACCAGTTCGTAGTCGGCGTTGTTGACGAGCCAGAACGGCGTCTTTGAACGATCCACCAGCCCCTGACGGCGCTCCACCTGGTTCTTCTGCTCGCCGTTCACCGTCTTCTGCCAGCTCATGAACTTGTCGTTCTCCCACCACTTGCCGTTGGCTCCCTGCGCGGCAGAGGCGGCGTTCTTGTCCTGGTTCTCGGTGTGCATCGCGAGCTGTTCGCCGTCCTTGTTCGTGATGATCAGCGTGACGGTGCAGGGCTCGCCGAAGCGCTCGAGCACGTTGGGCGGCAGGCAGACGCTCGCCATGTGGCTGCCCTTCTTGATGTCGACGTAGCGCACCTGCGCGGTGTAGTAGGAATAGGGCGCTGGAGGATTGCGCGGATCCTTCTCCTTGGCCTTCGAGGAGTCGAGAAGCACATGCCAGGTGAATGTGAGCTCGTCCTGCCACTTGGCCATTGTAGTGTACTTAGTCTCAAGCACGATCCACTGGCGCGGACGTCCGCCGAGCGGAGGGAGAAGCTTGCCGTTAGCCTGGAGGTTGGGGGCGCTAGCGAGACAGGTGCCACCCGGGCGGGCGGGGATGTCGATCGAAACGTAGGAGTCACGGGAATTGGTTGTTTCTGTGCTAGCAGCTGCACCGCGACGGCGCATCGACTGAGCCGAGACTGAAAGCGCGCACGCGGCTGCGAGCGTGAGGAATGCGATTGTTTTAAGCTTCATTGTTATCTCCTCTTTTGGTTGACTGAATACATTGTATCATAAAACCTTTAGTTTGGGCAAATCCTGAATGTCGACAAGCCCAAGAACTTTTCCGTCGACATCGCACACCGGAAGGTCGTCGATGCGGCGCTTTTCGAAGATGCGCAGCAGCTCGGCGGCGTATGCATCGGCGTTGACGAAGAGCGGATTGCGCGTCATGTGCTTCGAGACGGGATCGGAAAGTCCCAGCGCAGACTGGCCGTCGACGCTCCCTGCGGCGAACGCGCGGCGGAAGTCGCCGTCGGTGAAGATGCCCACGAGCCTTCCCTCGGCATCGGCCACCACAGCGCTGCCGCCCTGCGCCTTCGTCATCGCGAGAAGCGTGTCGAGAACCGGAGTCTCGGGCGAGACCACGGCCACTCTCTCGCCGGTACGCATCACGTCGGAGACGCGCAGCACGAGCGCGCGCCCGATCGCGCCGGCGGGATGGTTGAGCGCATAGCTCTCCTTGTTGAAGCGGCGCGCCTCGAGCATCGTCATCGCAAGCGCATCGCCCATCGCCATCGTGGCGGTGGCGGAGGTGGTGGGCGCCATGCCGAAGGGACACGCCTCGGGTCCGCACGGAATCTCGAGCACGATGTCGCTCAGGCGCGCAAGCGACGAATCGCTCCTTCCCGTGAGCGCCACGATTTTAAGCCCATGGCGCCGAATGGCCGGCACCAGGCGCAGCAGCTCGTCGCTCTCGCCGGAGAAGGAGAGCGCCAGAAGCACGTCGCGCGAACTCACCATTCCAAGGTCGCCGTGCATCGCCTGCACTGGATTGAGCACGATCGAGCGCGTGCCGGTGGAGGCGAAGATCGCGCTCGTCTTCTCGGCCACCTGCAGACTCTTGCCCACGCCTGTCATCACCACAAGCCCGCCCGCGTCGAGCGTCTCGTTGAGAAGATCCACGGTGGCGACGAACGACGCACCCAGGGAATCACGGGTCCTCTCAAGCCCCGCGATCTCCGCGTCGAACACCTGCCGCGCACGCGCTATCTTCTTTTCATCCGTCATGACAAGCCAACCCTGTTTCCATGCCTCACTTTGTAGTGGACTGCAGAAGCGTCACGCAGATCGTGCCCACAATGTCCTCTGCGCTGCATCCGCGGCTAAGGTCGTTCATGGCCTTCGCAAGGCCCTGCAGATTAGGCCCGATCGCCGTCGCGCCGCCAAGGCGCTGCGCAATCTTGTAGCCGATGTTGCCGGCCTGGAGGTCCGGGAAGATAAACACGTTGGCGTTGCCCTGTATCTCGCCCTTGGGATTCTTGAGCTGTCCAACGGAGGGAACGATCGCGGCGTCGAACTGCATCTCGCCGTCCATCTTGATGCCCTTCTCCGCGAAGACCGGACGCGCCAGCTCCACGGCCTTCTGCACCTTCTCGACGAGATCGCCCGCTGCGGAGCCCTTCGTGGAGAAGCTGAGAAACGCCACGCGCGGCTCGTTGCCGGTGAGGTCGCGGTATGTCTGCGCGCTCGCAAGGCCAATGTCAACAAGCTGCTCCGCAGTGGGGTTGGGAATCACAGCGCAGTCGCCGAACGCGAGCACGCTGTCGCCGCTCGCCGTTGGTTCCTTGAGGTCCATGATGAAGCAGCTGGACGCCGTCTTCACGCCCTTCTGCGTGCCGAGCGTGTGGAACGCCGCGCGCAGCATGTCTCCAGTAGAGGCGATTGAGCCAGCCACAAGGCCGTTCACGCGCCCAAGGCGCACCATCATTCCGCCGAAGTAGATGCGCTTCGTGCGAAGCGTCTTCTGCGCCGTCTCAATGTCGATGATCTTCTGCTTCTCGGCAGGCTTGCGCGCCTCCTTGGCGTTCCACGCCTCGAGATACGCGGCTTCAAGCTCGGTGTCGCCCTGCGTGTAGTCGATCGTGCGGATGTTGCGCTCAACTAGCGAGAGGCCCGCCTTTGCCTCGGCCTCGGCGATCTCCTGCGGAGTGCCAAGCACGATCGGCGTGCAGATGCCGCGATCAACGCAGCTGCATGCTGCGGTTATCACGCGGGCGTCCATGCCCTCAGGCAACACTATCGTACCTTTAAGGGCGGATGCCTTCTCTATGATTTTCTCAATCGCCTTCATTCTAAGTTTCTGGTTTCGAGTTTCGAGTTTCTGGTTTCGAGTTTCTGCGTTTAAGGCGAATCAGCCTTTGAGCACAGCAACGGTCTCGCGGGCGATCATCAGTTCCTCGTTCGTGGGGATGACGATCACGGGGATCTTCGAGTCCTTGGTGGATATCACGCCTGACGCGCCGAAACGCACCTTGAGATTGGCCTTGGGGTCTAGCTTCACGCCGAGCGCGCCAAGGCGCTTCACGATCTGCGCGCGCAGCTCGGCGGCGTTCTCGCCGATGCCGCCCGCCATTACGATCGCGTCCGCGCCGCCGATGAGCGTGTTGTAGCCGCCGATGTACATCGCCGTGCGGTGGCCGAACGCCTCAAGCGCCTCCACCGCGTCAATGTCGCCCTTCTCCGCCTTGGCCACCACATCGCGCGAGTCGCCGCCCTGTGCGCCGGCGAGGCCCTGGAAGCCGCTCTCCTTGTTGAGCAGACGGTCGAGCTGGTCGAAGGTGTAGCCCTGCTTGCCGAGGAAGAGCAGAACACCTGGATCGATCGTTCCGGAACGCGTGCCCATGATAAGCCCGTCAAGCGGCGTGAGGCCCATCGTTGTGTCGATGCACTCGCCGTTCTTCACTGCGGCAAGAGACGATCCGTTGCCGAGATGGCATGTGACGAGATTGACCTTCTTCAGCGGCTTCTTCAGCCACGCCGCAGCGGCCTGCGTGATGAACTTGTGCGAAGTGCCGTGGAAGCCGTACTTGCGGATGCCGAACTTCTTCGCCACCTTGCGCGGCAGCGCATACTGATAGGCGCATCCGGGCATGGTCTGGTGGAAGGCGGTGTCGAACACGCCCACGTTGGGAACGCCCTTCGCCGCCTTCTCGCAAGCCTCGATGCCCTGAAGGTTCGCCGGGTTGTGGAGAGGCGCAAGCGGCACGCATTTGCGAATGAGCGCCTTGGCCGCGGCGGTGATCTTCGCGGGAGCGGAGAACTTGTCGCCACCATGCACCACGCGGTGGCCGATGGCGTCGATCTCGCCAAGGCTCTTTACCACGCCGCACTGCGGATCGCACAGCACCGCCATCACCTGCGCAATGGCCTCCACGTGGTTCTTCATCGCCACCTCGCGTACGACCTTGTCGCAGCCCGTCTTGGTGTAGACGAGCCGCGACCCGGCTATGCCGATGCGCTCCACCAGCCCCTTGCAGAGCATGGTCTCGCCCTTCATGTCGAAGAGCTGGAACTTGAGGGACGAAGAACCACAGTTTACTACGAGGACCTTCTGAATCGCTTTCTTCATTGGTTTTGTAGTTGGGTAGTTGGGTAGTTTGGTAGTTGGGTAGTTAGGCGAGCGGCGGTTGGGCGGCTACTAGCGGATCTTGATCTTGAAGAACTGGTCGCCAGCTTCCTTGCGGGCCTTCACCGTGAGGTTGAGAAGCTCCGTGGAAACGTCCACCTTGCCGTTCGCGGGCACCGTAACCTTTCCTGCAACGGTCTCGGTCCAGGACTCGTCGGAGAGCGCCTTCTTCGAGAGGAGCACGATCTCGAACTCGGGATCAGGAACGGCGGCCAGCAGCCTTCCGCCCGTCACTGGCTTCGTTTCGCAGGAGATGATGAGTTTCATTCCGCCCTCGGTGCTGAACGAATCGACCTTCACCTCCATCTCTGGCGCGAGATCGTCAGGATTCGTTCCGCCGCTCAGCAGATAGGCCATCGCGAGGCTGGCGGCGTCATCGCCGGAGAGCACGCTCATGAGCCTGGGCACCACATAGTCGCTGCCCGTTGCGAGCTGGGCAAGACCGAGGTTACTGTAGGCCTGGACCGTCGCGAGCAGGTTCGGATTGACCTTCGTGAAGAAAGTGTTTCCGCCTGCGGAACCCTGGGTGGCAAGCGAACCGTTGGTCACGTACTCCCACGCATCCGGGAAGCCGTCCTGGTCGGTGTCGCAGTCCTCGATGAAGATCGTCACGCAGGGCACGGCGGAGCTGGGCTCCTCAATAACGACCTTTGCCGGCTTGTACACATCGGGATCGCTGCCGCCGATGCCGTTGGCGTAGCCCCAGCTCTCCCAGCTGTCGCGCTTGAAGTTGCCGTTCGTGTCGATGTACGCGCAGAGGTAGTAGGTGCCAGCAGGAACCGCAAGCGTTACGGCATTGACGCCCTCGACGCTCTGCGATGCGAGATCAGTCACGTTGGACACCCAGCCCTCCGACACAGGCACGCCGGAGAAGTCGGGCGAGGTGAACGCCTGCACGTGGATGAGGTTCTGGATGTTAGAGGCCTTATTGGAGACCTTGTCCAAGATCGGACCGAAGTACCTCACGTTCGCGGCGATTGCGCCAAGACGGCGACCATCGTTCATCATGCCGGAGGCCTCAACGCGGAACTCCTGCGTAGCCCAGTTCGGACTGGTGAACTTGGCGTCGAGCATCGAGACGCGCCACTTGTAGCTCTGCTTTGAGGAGAACACATGGCCCTTTGCGGTGACCATTCCGTCGTAGAGCGGAGCCGTCCAGCTGTACACGCCCTGCGAGTTGCGGGCAGGCGCACGCCTGTTGCCGGAATCGTACACCACCGTGTCGGAGCTGTCAAGCACCTGCAGGCGGAACGCCGGGTAGTCCTTGATCTTGTAGCCGTTCGCGTCAAGTGCCTCGTGACGCCACTTGAACGTAACCGTGGCGCCTTGAGTTGTGCCCTTGGGCGCCACCGGCACTGCGGCCGTCTGCGTACGTCCGTATTCGTATGCGTTCACAAACGTGACCGCGGCGAACGAGTCAAACGTCCACTTCTCCGCGGAACCGTTGCCGTAGAGCACACGGTACGTGGCGTTAGTGAGACTGGTGGTGATGGCAGAACCGTTGTGCGTGGACTGCCAGGCAGCGGTGAGCGTGCCCCAGTCGAGGTCGAGGAGGCCATCGGCCACAAGGTCCGCTTCGGTCAGCATCGGGTGGCCGCCGAGATAGATCTCGCGGTCAAGCACCACTCCGTTGTACAGCACGTCGCCAACTCCCAGTTCGCCGTTGACGGCCGTGCGGATCACGCGGATTCGGCTCGTTGCGTTGGCGGCAGGCCTGCCCTCGGCCTGAGTACCCCCTACATCCGTTCCGCCACCAAGACCATTGTCGTCGCCGTCTTCGGTCTGCAGAATGCGGAATGCCGTCTGCAGAGACTGGTTGGAATAGTAGTATCCGTTTACAGTCGCGCTGCGGTCGGTAAGCGCATCCGCCGCGCCGAAGTCTGCCGCAGCAGTGAGGCCGGAGATGTTCATGCGCGCCATCTGAGGTGCAACGTCGGTCAGCTCCACCGAGAACGAGGCCGAAGACCAGCCGACCTCAACGTCGGACGCCACGCCAAAGGGCTCGCCAGGAGTCCACGTGCCGCTTCCGTCCATATCCGCGAAGACGATGAACATGTTCTTGCCCTCGCGGAGATGGCCGTACTTCGTGAGACCGGCCGCACTGTTGTCGTTGCCACCGCCATTGTTGTTATCGCCACCGCCGTTGACGGCGTTCTCGTCGGACCAGGAGAGGTAGAACCTGCCCGAATTGCCCACGTTGACCTTCTGGGTTCTCCAGCTGACCATCACATAGGAGTTCTTGAGGTCGAGAACCTCCCAGACCGCGTGCTGATCGTCCATCGCCACGAGGAACGGCCACTGTTTCTGAAGATCGTCCACTCCAAAGTCGATCATTACGCTGCCGGTGACGTAGTTGATGTCGCCCACCTTTACGCCATCGACCAGCATCTCGCCGAATTCGTCAGTGCCTTCAAGCTTCCTGTCGTTGAAGCGGTTTCTCCAGTCGCGCACCATCTCTTCGGCATGGTACTCGCCCTGCCAACGCCATTGGGAGTTGACGTCCTTGAAGCGGATTTCAACGCTTCCAGGCTCGACTGCTCCCGGGCCAAGGCTGAAGTTGACCACTCGGCCTCTGTTGGAGCCCAAGACATGCGTCTTCTCGACCGCCGCACCCGGCGCAGGAATCGTCCAGGAAGCGTCTGGCATTCCCGTCATCTGCTTGTCGCCCCTGTTGGACTGCGACCAAGCCTGCACGACAACCGCGCTCGAGAAGTCCTTCTTTCCGTTGTACACCACGCTCGCCTCGATCACGGGCACCGGGTACTCGGAAAGCGTGGAGCCATCAGGGCCAAGAATGGCCTCGAGATCCGGACGCGTTCCGGCCTGGTACTCTGCCCAGTTACTCCATCCGTCGTCATCGGCGTCCTTATGGGCGTCCCACAGGCCGCGCGAGGCCACGTCTACGCCGAACTGGTCTTCCCAGATGTCGCTGATCATGTCGCCGTCGGCAAACATCTGGCCGAGGTAGAGCGAGCCGACGCGCAGGAAGTAGTCAGGCACGCCCTGTCCGAACGTGTTCGGCTTGATCGGGCTGACGGCCGGGAAGCCGTACTTCACGAAGCCCTCGGAAATGAGGTACTCGGCATAGTTGGAGAGCTGATCGTTGTCATGGTCGCCATAGGCGGTCTCATCCGCAATGCCGTTGAGACGCTCCCACCAGTCAGGCATTCCGTCCTTGTCAGTGTCGCGCTTGTCAACGAACACCGTCTCCGTCACGCCGCCGGGCAGCATGCCGCTTGCGATGTCGCGCAGATACGCCTCGCGCGCCGTCATCTCCGTGCCGGAGGCATCGGGCCACTTCACAAGAGAAGCCCAGTCGAAGTCCTCAGGCGCGCCATACCTTGCGATCGCGATTTCCTGCCACCAGTCGGGCATTCCGTTGCCGTCGATGTCGGCAAGGGCAGAGTCGCCGTCGGCCGTGACCTCCCATGCGTCAGCCGCGCCATCGCCATCCCACATCTGTTCTGTGCGCTTGGCGAACGCGCCGCCCAACGGAACGAGGTCGGAAGTGCCAACGAAGCCGCTGCGGATCTCGAACGCATAGAGCGTGCTGTTCGTCTGGAAGTTCGAATCGGCCTCCGCCATGTAGTTCAGGAAGAACTCGTGGTATGACCGCTCGGAGCCGTAGTTGTACATCGAGTAGGGATGCGCGGTGTTCGGGAAGAGAATCTTCTTGACCTCGCCAAGGGCCAGAATTTGGGCGTCGGTGTTCGCCTGATTACGGTCGTTATAGACCTCCTGCGCGGAGGCAGTGCCGCCGAAGAACTCGCTCCAGTAGCGCGAGTCGGCGCAGGAACCGTCCATGAACGGCAGGTGACCGCATGTATTCTGGATCCAAGGCACCCAGCGGTAGTTCTCGTACACGGTGCTGCGCACGGGCAGAGCGCTCCACCAGCCGCACTCGAAGGTGCCAGCGGGCAGCACACCGTCCATGTCGCGCACGTTGTCGAACACGTACTTCGTGAATCCAGCGGGTTCCCAGAGAACGTCCGTGGCATTCACGGCGCCGGGGAGAGCCTGGAACGCGTAGTGCTGCAGCAGTTCGGCGGGCAGCATCTCCTTGCCGTCGTTGTCGTTGCGGGTGGCACCTCTCAACCAGGCATTGTACACCTCTTCGCGCTGCGCGGCGACGTCCGCGAAGCTCATGCGCTTCCTGTAGGCGGCCTTGATCTCGCTGAGCGAGCGCACGCCGTCCCACACGCGCACCTCGTCGATGTAGCCCTGGTAGAAGTTCGCGTAGCTCGCCCACGTCGTCTCCTCGGTGAGGCCGATGGCCGTTCCGTCCATGGCCTGGGCGCCGAGCACGAACGCGCAAGGCAGGTTGAAGTAGCCGTTCTCAAGAACGGGGAAGTTCTCCATGCCGATCACGGCCTCCTGCTGCAGCGTCACGAGGCCGTTGGCGGGCTCGAGCGAGGTGGCGGTGATGCCGGAGACGCGACCATCCTGATGCAGCTTGAGCTCCTTGCCGTCGTAGGTGAGGGCCACATGCTGCCACTTGCCGACCTCGGGAACGGTGCCAACAACCGTTGGCGAACCAGGACCAATTCCGGAGGGAACGGCATCCGAAGTGTCGAACAGACCATACACGCGGCCGTCGGCCTTGATGCCGATGCGGAAGTTGGCGCGCACCTGCGCCTCGTTGTTCTGATAGGTGGAGGACGTGTATCTGGCCACGCGCTCGAGAATCACCTGCTCGCGCTCAAGGTCCTCGGGGCAGATCCAGGCCTCGACTGTGAACTGGCGCAGCACGTCGTACTGATCGCCGTTCGGGCGGTGGAAGTAGCCGGAGTAGGAGACTGCGGCGGAGTCCGCGCCGGGGAACCACATCGCCTGGCGGCGGTCCGGATCGGCGAACACGAGCGGGTCGGAGATCGCGTTGCCGGTCATGGCGCGCTCGTCGGCGTCGGCCACGCGGTCGTTGTCCGTGTCATAGCCCTCGTTCTCCTCGAAGGAGTACATGAAGGTGCCCGACGTCGAGCCTTCCATCGTCTTGCCGCTTCCAACGGACCAAGACCACGGATACATCATGAAGTCTGGGCTTTCAGCGTATGGATCAAGCTGGTAGTACTGGAGCGTGAAGCTGGCGTTGTTGAGCGCGGTGGAGTCCGTGTACCACAGCGGGGTCGGGTCAGTGTGTGTGGGCATCGGCGAGGTCATGTTCACGAGCAGGGTCTCGTTGTAGTTCCTGAGCCCGTCGCCGTCGGCGTCCGCCTCGGGCGCACCCATCATCCAGGGATAGGAGATTGCGTCGAACTTGGGCTCTTCGCCGTTCCAGGCCACCTGGGGCCAGGCGGTCCAGCCGTTGTACCAGTGGCTGATCATGCCCATGTACTGCTGGCTGATGATGTCGTATTCGATCGTGCCGTCCTGCACGGAGCCGAGCAGCGGGTTGAGGCCGTGGAAGAGCTCGTAGTAGTCGTCCATGCCGTCCATGTCGGTATCCCACATGCGGGGATCGGTGGAGACGTATCCGGTGGCCGGGAAGCGCTGTCCGTTGGGGTCGAGGCCGGCGGGCGGGAGCATCACGCGGTAGCCGTACTCGTCGTAGTTGACCGAGCCTTCGGTGTAGTTGTTGAGGCACACCCAGTCCCATTCCCTGGGAGGTCTGGCGAAGTAGCCGAGCGACTCGAACTGCCAGGCGGAGGTCGCGGCGAAGCCGTTCTTCTTGCACGTGTCGTAGAACGTGGCGCCGTCCATGATGTTCATGGGCAGGAAGCGCACGAACTTGCGCGACCTCTCGGGGCCGTCCGGAATCCAGCTGCCCATGAGAGGCGTCTCGCAGTCGTCGTAGCGGAGATGGCGCAGCGACTGCACGAGGTACTCCTGGAAGTTCTGGAGTCCGTCATGGTCGAAGTCGAAGTCGCGCACAGTGCCGGTGCGCGGGTCGCGCGCGACCACGTCGAAGAACGCGCCGGAGCGGCCGAGGTTTCCGTCGGGCAGAAGCGTGAAGGCGTCGCCCGCGTACGTGCCGTCCATGCCGCCGGTGATGTAGAAGCCTGCGGCTGCGGCGCCTTCAGCCCCAAGCCCGTCGCCGCGGCGGATCATCTTCAGCACGTCGTCGTCGAGCACGCCGCCGACGTCGCGCGCCTCGGCGGTGAAGAGGATGCCCGCGAACTGCCGTTCCCAGGCGTCGGGCAGAAGGTCGCCGTCGGTGTCGACGGTGCACGGGTTCAGGCCGCCGCCGCGGATGCAGAGCTCCCTGTTCGACGGGTCGGCCTTCTCCTCGTCGGGCTTGCCGTCGCGGTCGCCGTAGATGAAGGTGAAGCCGTGGGCGACGATCGCGGTCGATTTGCCCCACACCCAGTCGGCCACCCATCCGGCGCCCTCGGCGCCGTCCGAGAGGCCGTCGCCGTCGGTGTCGGTGTTGTTCGGATCGGTGGGGAAGAACTTGTTGAACCAGCCGCTTGCAATGCCAGGATGCTGGGAATAGATGCTCTCGCACGCCGTGTACGCATTGCAGGAGTCTGTGCCTGCGTACTCTCTCACGAGGTTGAGGCCGTCGTTGTCTCCGTCAGCAGTGTCGGCAGCGCGGTTGTCGTTCGGGTTGTGGCCCACGTAGAGCTCCCATCCGTCCGGCACGCCGTCGCCGTCAGTGTCCGCTCCATGGTTCTCGTTCGCGTAGTTCTGGCCGTTCATGGACTCCGTCACCCATTCGCGCTCCTCGTAGGCAACGTTCGGGTTGGTGGTGCCACGGCGGAACACGCGCTCGTGGTGGCGCTGAGTCCTGTCGTTCCAGAGCGCCTTGTCGGCCGCCTTGGAGAAGACGAACGCCTCGCCGGCGTCTTCGTCCCAGCCCTGCATCGCAGGCGTGGCCTCGTAGCGGTACTTCAGGAGCAGGTACTCGTCGCGGGCCGTGTAGGCCTTGGTGTTGACGGGCACGCCTGCGCCGTTGAGGAAGCGCGAGCCCGCTACGACGGAATTGGGCTCCCAGCGCCTCGCGAGGAAGCCATGGTCGTTGATGAACCAGCCTGTGCGCGGATCGAACCCGAACTGGTTGTACACCTGATCGTGGATGAGCGCGAGGGGCTGGCCGAGGGCGACGGAGACGATGTTCGTGTTGCCTCCGAGCAGAAGCGAAGTCGCGGAGAGGGGCAGCAGCCCGGCCGAGCCGCGGTTCTTCGGCACGCACACGGCGGAAGCGTCGCCGTAGCGGAACACTGCGATGGCGTTCACGTTGGTGACACCGTCGGTGAACTTCCACGTATCGCCATCCATCGTGATGTAACTGCCGCCGTCGTTCGGAATGGCAAATTCGCCAAGTCCTTCGATGTTGACGATGGCATATTCGGGATCGGTCTCGCAGTAGGCCATGAAGTCGCCGTCGGCGTTCATGCCGCCGTTGTTGGCGTTGTCGGCCTTGACGGGGTTCATGCCGCGCATGATCTCCCACAAGTCGGAAAGGCCGTCGCCGTCGGTGTCCCAGTTGATCGGGTTGGTGCCGAGCGCATACTCCTCAAGATCGGTAAGGCCGTCGTTGTCGGTGTCTCGCCTGTCGGGATTCCCGTCGGAGGCAACAGTCGGATCAAACGCGGCAGCGATCTCCTCGGGGGTCAGCTCCTCGCCCGTTGCAATGTCGTCGATGGTGAACTTGGAGCCGCGCAGACGATTGTCGATGCCATCCACGCCAACCATTGCGCTGTACCAGAAGAAGTACTCATAGCCATCCGGGAAGCCGTCCTGGTCGGTGTCCTCCATTGTCGGGTCGGTACGCTTCTCGGGAATCCAGCTGTTAGCCGCGTTGAGCCCGGCTGTCCAGGCGGCGACTTCCGTGGCGTTGGTCGGATTGGGCAGACGGCGAATCGGGTTGCCTTCCTCGTCGGTGTCCTCGACCCAGAGGTTGTTCACGCGGGCGATCGCGTTCGACTCTGCCTCGGAGAAGCACGGCACGGATATCCACGCGCCGCGCACGTTGCGGTTGAGCCCGTCATTGTCGGCACGGAAGTTGAGGCCCTTGTGGAAGCCACGGATCTCGAGGATGGCCGTGAAATTGCCGCCGAGACGCGGCCAGTTCTGGACGTTCTCCACAAGCGCGCCGCCGCTGGCGGTTGTCGCGGGCAGGAAGTCGCCATCGCCGTTCACCCCTGCGAGGTTCATGAGGTCTCCGCCCTCTTCGAGCTCGTACCCCGCGAACTGGAAGAGGCGCCCGCCGTTCCACGTGGTGTTGGCGGCATATACGTCGGGGATGCCGTCCTGGTTGATGTCGCCCACGTTGTCCTCGAGGTCGCGTTCGACGGAGAAGATGGCCTCCACCATCGTACGCGGATATGACGTTGCCTCTTCATCCTGCTCAGGCATCTGCACGCGGTTCTCGCCCGTGGATGTGCCGACCTCCGGCTGCACGGTGCCGCTGAGGTGGGTGGAGTTGTTCTCCTCAACGTCGAAGTACAGCCAGCAATAGAAGTAGCTGTCCTTGCCGTTGCCAGGATTGTAGGTGTAGTAGGAACCGTAGTAGGAGGCCTGGTTGTACCATGTGCCGGCGTTGTCGACTGCGTAGTCGCGGCTGCCTGCCGGGCCGAGACTGCCGTTGTCCTTGTCGCCAACCTTGTAGCCGTATGCGTAGATCTTCGGGTTGAGGTCGTTGGCAGGCTGGAAGTCCCAGTACTGAGTGAAGTTGCTCACGCGTGTGGGATAGTCGGTTGACGTCGACCACACACGGCCCGCGCCTATGCCCACGGCGCCTGTGTACTTCTGCGAGAACGCGGAGAGGGCGCCTGTGTTCGGGCGGCGAGGCGTGATCTCAAGGCCCATCGAGGGATCGACCTTGTAGTACCAAGTGCGGGTGTCGGTTGCGCCGTCCTTGTCCTGCACCGTGAGCGTGACCTCCTTGTGGCCGGCGCTCGTGAAGAGAATCTGCTTGCTGTATGTGCTGGTGACGGGCTGCGTGGTGGTCTGGGACGAGCCGTTGTAGCTCCATGTCACCGTCATGTTCGCCTGGTCGGCCGCAACATCCTTCACGTTCCATATGATGTTGAACGGCACGTTGAGCGCGGCAGGCTGCGCGTTCGTGGAGGGATCAGCGCCAGGACCGATCTCAGGATCCACGTTGCGGATGAAGACGTCGAAATCAGTCACAGGCTGATAGTACTGGCGCCATGTCTTGTTGGGGTCGGCCGTGCTGGTGGTGGTCTCCTTGACCCATGCGTTGATCCTGAAGCCCTTGTTCTCGCTCTCAGGCGTGCCGTCAAGTTCACTGAAGTAGAAGAAGCCGGTCTTCTGGCCGTTCTTGAACTCGATCTCGTAGCGGTTCAGAACGGGGAGCATTCCGTCGTTGGCGCCGTTGCGCGTGACCGACAGTTCCACCGTTATGTGTTCGCTCACGTCGAGGCCGGTAGGCGGCACGTTCAGTTCGACGTTGATTCGGCCGTTTACAGGACCAGTTGCACTTTCATCGAAAACGCTGTCGCCGAGCGCCGGCGAGAGCGAGACGGCAGGCGCATCGATCACGGTGACGTTCACGACGAACTCGGGTGCCTCGTCGAACTCCTGGTCGGTCATGTCCTTGTCGCGCACCTTGGCGGTGACCTGGGCATTGCCCGCGTTGCTGAAGGTGTGGCTGACGCTCTTGCCGGCAGGTGCGCCCTTGATCACCTTCTTCTCCACCACTTCGCCGTTCTCCCAGAAGCGCAGTTCGGTGTAGGCCTTGTTCTCGTCTTCAAAGTCGAAGTAGTTGACGCCGGGATCGGCGATGCCGATGGAGAACGTCTTCTGCACGCCCATCGGCACAGCGGCGGTGAACGTGCCGCCGCTGTTCTTGACGGGCGTGTCGTTCATCGAGATGTAGGAGACGCGGGGCAGCACATTGGTGACATTGATGAAGAACTGCTTGCCAACCCAGGCTCCGATGATGTTGTCCAGGGAGTTGTCGTTCGACTCGCGCACTTCCACGCCGAAGCTGAGCGTGCAGCCATTGTAGCCGTCTTTCAGCAGAATCGACGCCTGTGAGTTGGCGGAGGCATAGCCTGGATACACGCTCACGCTCGTGCCTGTGCCGCTCTGCGAGGCGATGGTGACCAGATTCGAGGTCGTCTCGTCGAGAGGATAGATGAACAGGTAGCCAGGCTGGCCGTTGTTCTCCTGGAACTCTGCGGAGAAGTCGAACGTGACCTTTGCGGTCTCGCCTTCCTGATAGTTGGCCACGCCCTTGTCAAGAGTCGCCGTGATGGTCTTGGGGGCGTCGACGTTCACGAGAATCGTACGCTCGGGCGACCTCGCGCCGCCGGAGTTCATGACGTAGAACTTGGAGTGGTAGGGATTGCCCGGAAGAGTGGCGGTGACATAGCGGCGGGGGACGGTGAGCTTGCCGTTGTTGGCGGTAAGGCCGGAGATGACTGCGTACGCTCCGCTGCCGTTGTTGTCCCAGTAGACGGTATAGTTGCCGGTGTCGTTGAGCTCGCCGATGACGTCGGTGATTTCAACGGTGAACGGATGCTCCACGTTGCCGGGTATGCCGTAGAACTCCTTGTTCTCCTCTGGCAACACCACCTGAAGCGCACCGCCGGCGTAGTCGATCGTCACCGTGCCGGGCGTGAAGGTGCCTGTGAAGAACGCACGCGCCCGATCTGAAAGCGCGCTTTCGTCGACGGCGAACTGGATGCCCTTGAGCGTGAGCGCGTCGGCCCTGTTCGCGTAGAGGTAGAGCATGCTGCCCGATTCAGCCGCGGAGCTGTCTCCCTTGTGGATGGTCATGGTGAGTTCGCGCTTGCTGTACTCGTCCTTGCCGCTGCCAATGGTCGACACGCCGATGTACTTCCAGGGATCGACGGAGGGATCGTCCTTCATCGTCGGAATGAGGTGCACCACGAGGTCTTCGTCGTTCGTCCAGGCCTGGGTGAGGTTGAGGTTGATGGCGGCGACGGAAGTCTTGTAGTCGGCGGAGGTTGCCACCTCGTCGGGATCGATCTCCACCGTCATGCCGGGCGGCAGGGCCTTGGAGACGTGGATCGTGCGCCATGTGAAGTTGGTGAGCATCACGCCGGCGGCGTTGTAGACGTTGGTGGGCGTGGCGGCCATGAAGATTTCGGTGTCTAATCCTTCCCGGAGGCCCTTGACGCGGAATGTGACCAGCTCGTCGTTGGGCTTGATGGAGATCTTGCTCACCTTGCGAGTCACACCGTCCATGAAGGCGTACTCGGTTTCTGTGCCGTTCGCCATTTCCGCGATGGCGGGATCCTTCGTCCACACATAGAGCGTCTGCTCCTTCGCGCTGCCGCCCGGTATGGCGAGGCGGGGCATCGCGGGAGTCGCTGTGGTGGAGTTGGCGGCGATGTTGCGCCAGATGGTGGCGCCGCTGGCGGTTGTGTCTTCGGAGGTGGTGCTGTCGAAGTCAATCGCCTGGATGTATATGCCGGCCAGGCTGAGGTCGTAGTCGCGGATGTTTGCGTAGGACGAGTCGGCAGCCACAACGCTCGGATGATAGACGGTGGTCTGTAGGGTCTGCTCGCCGAAGAACAACTGGAGCTGGTTTGCGTTCTCGTACGCAACTCCGCTGTTGACCGCGGGGAAGAAGTTCCAAAGCGACTCGTTGAGCATGTAGTACGAATCGCTGTACCCCTGGCCGTTGACGCTCATCGCCTCGCCCTTTCCGTCGGGACGGACGAGCTTGAGCGGCATTGCGAGATCGCCGCGCTGCACAACGTAGGAGCAGATGAAGTCCGTGAAGAATCCATCGTCGGACTGCTTAAGCGACTCTATCTTCGCGTATCTGACCTGGCCGCTGACCCACAGACCCACCTGCGGCATGTTGTTGGTGTCCGCAATCGGATCGTTGGGGCCCACATGCTGGAGCGACCACGGATTCCTCCACTGATCGGGCTCCGGCGCTGCATCAGAGGCGACGTCGCTGCGGCGGCGGTTGACTGTGCGGATCTTGAACTTCACCGTCTCGCCTGCAACGAGCGGCTCGTTCAGGTTGGGGAACGTGCGGTCCACCGACTCCGCGTCGGAGTAAACCTCGATCGAGCGTATGTCGCCCGCGGCCTCGGCCGTGCGCGGCAGGGCGCACGCGAGCGCGGTGAGCGCCATCGCCAATATGCCAAGCGTTTTCTTTGTCTTCATTTGCCGCTTCCTTCCGTTGAATCTCTTCCGTCCGTCATTTAGAGGCAACGGGCACCGCCGTCGCCTTCCCCTCGGCCACGGCCTTTTGGTCCGCCGCCTCCTTTAAGATGCGTCGCCGCACTATGCCGCGCACATCAGCCAACTCTTTCTCCATCTTCGCGTTCGCTTTCGCGTACGCGTCGACAAGTAGCTTCCAGCCCGCGTACTTCGCGGGGTTGCCGTCCAGTTCGGCCTTGATCTGCTCCTCCGTGGCGTCCTTGCCCAGCTTCACACGCGCACGCTCCTTCAGGTCGTCCATCTGCCGCTTGATCTTCGCAAGGGCCATCGCCGTGCGCTTCTGCCGCGCAACCTCATCTTTAAGCGCCTTGCGGTAGGCGGGGTCGTCGACGCGCGACACATACACCTGGTTGCTGGCATTGCCGCCGCTGCCTTGCGGCACAGCCTCGTCCGGCTTCCTTTCGCAGCCATCAAAAGCCGCGAAAGCAAGCAAAAACACCACCGCCACAAGCGGTGCAAGAATCTGTTCTTTCTTTTTTTCCATTCGATCGATCAGCCTCGGGAACACTTAACTTCCCGAAGCCGATAAACATTTTATCATTGTTTGGACTGTTGTTGCAAGGGGTAAATGATTTTTTTTCGGGTGAATTGAAATCTGCCGGACATTCTCTCAGCGCCATGGATATCGATCACACGCGCGAACATTGCTCGCGAAAAACATCGCCATCAAACCGCATCTCGCCAGCCAAATCCCCAAAACCCTCCAACCACCAACCTATTCCCTATCACCTATTCCCTATCACCTGTTACCTATTACCTGCCATTGGTGCGCCCGGTGGGACTTGAACCCACACTCCTTTCGGAACTGGAACCTAAATCCAGCGTGTCTGCCATTCCACCACGGGCGCAAAATTCTCAGAGCGTCTCGAACTCCTCCCACCCCTTGCGCGCGGGCGGTCCGTCGAGAAGCGCGTTCGCCGCCGCGCTTCCTTCGCCCTTGAACCGGCGCGCCTCGACGTCGAACTCAAGCGACGCCGCGCCAAGTCGCTGCGCCACCGCGCCGAGCGCCAGCACCTGCGAAAGAGGCCCCGCCACGTCGAACGACGAGTTGGCCTTCTCCTCGCCGCGCACGGCCTTGATGAAATTGAGATAGTGTCCGCTCTTGCCGCGCGGGAAGTCGCGCATCGCGCTCTTCACCGACGGGTCGCGCGGATCGCCGCCCGCCACGAGCTGCAGAGGCGAGCCGTGGCTTGTGCGCGCGAACACGCGGCCGTCCTTCAGATGAAGCTCCGCGCCGCAGTCGCGGCGACGCCATTTTCTGTCCGTCACTCCTGCAAGGCGCGCGGGGAAGTTTCCCGCTCCGTCATGCCACACGATGTCGCACGCAGGCATCCCCTCGCCGCGCGCGGGGAAGGAGTAGCGTATCGTCGAGGCCATGGGGAAGACCACGGGCGTGCGGCCTTCGTTCTTCACGGTCTCGATCTTCGACGGCAGGCCGAGGCGCAGAAACTCGTGAGCAGCGTCGAAGATGTGCGCCCCCCAGTCGCCGAGCGCGCCAGTGCCGTATTCATAGAACGAACGCCAGTCGCCGTTGATGAAGTTGTGGTTGTAGGGGCGGAATGGACGCTGCGCGAGCCACACGTCCCAGTCCATCTCCGCCGGTTCCGCCTCTTCGCCGGGCATCTCCTTGAGCGTGCCCTTCCACTTGAACCAGCGACGGTTGTTGGCGCACATGTACGCGTCGATGCGCGTGACGTCCTTGATGTAGCCGTTCTCCACGAGGGACTTCATCTGCCAGTAGTTGGCGTCCGAGTGCCCCTGGTTGCCCATCTGCGTGACCACCTTGTGGCGCTTCGCCGCGGCGGTCATGAGGCCGATCTCGCGGAAGTTGTTGCACATGGGCTTCTCGCAGTACACGGCCTTGCCCATGGACATCGCGAGCATCGCGGCGGGGAAGTGCGAGAAGTCTGGCGTGGCAACGCACACGGCGTCGATGTCGCGGCCGTGCTCGTCGAGCATCTTCCTGAAGTCCTGGTAGCGCGGCGCGGCGGGATGCGCCTTCAGCGTGTTGAGCGTGTGGTCTGCGCCCATCTGCGTGTCGCACAGCGCCACCACGTTCACGAAGTCGCGGTAGTAGGCGAACATGGCGAGGTCGCGTCCAGCCTGGTGGCCCACGCCGACGAACGCCATGTTCACCTTCCCGTTCGGCGACGCGGCCGATGCGCGCAGCGCAGGAAACGCAAGCGCGCATGCGGACGCCTTCAGGAAATCTCGCCGATTCAAGCGCATGTACTGATCTGCGCCTCCGCTACTGCTCGAACGCGCCGTCGAAAGCGAGAGTGGAAGGCGCGAAATCGACCTTGCGCACAAACTCGCACGACTCCTTCGCGCCGTGGAAGCGGTCCATGCGGCCGTCCTCCCACTCGACGGAGAGCGGACCCTGGTAGCCCACGTCGTTGAGCGCCACGATGATGTCCTCGAACTTCACGTCGCCGTGTCCGAGCGAGCGGAAGTCCCAGTACCTGCGCGCGTCGCCGAAATCCACGTGGCCGCCGAACACGCCCACCGTTCCGTCGCCGTGGCCCCACCAGGCGTCCTTCATGTGCACGTGGAAGATGCGGTCCTTGAACGTGCGGATGAACTTCACGTAGTCGACGCCCTGGTAGCCGAGGTGCGACGGGTCGAAGTTGAATCCGAACGCGGGATGGCCGTCGACCGCCTCAAGCGCGCGCTGGGCTGACGCCGTGTCGAACGCGATCTCGGTGGGATGCACCTCGAGCGCGAACTTCACGCCGCAGTCGGCGAACACGTCGAGGATCGGCTTCCACGCCTTCGCGAAGGTCTTGTACCCCTCTGCCACCATCTGCGGGGACGTGGGCGGGAAGCTGTAGAGGTAGGGCCAGATGGGCGATCCGGTGAAGCCGGTCACCACGCCCGCGCCCATGTTCTTCGCGGCCTTGGCGGCGAGCTTCATCGTCTTCACCGCCCACGCGCGCATCTCCTTCGGCTTGCCGCGCACCGACGCTGGCGCGAACTGGTCGTGGCGGGCGTCGTAGACGTCGCACACGAGCTGTCCGGTGAGGTGCGTTCCGATCGCCCAGCACCCAAGGCCGTTCTTCGCGAGCGTCGCCTTGCGTTCGTCGCAGTAGGCCTTGGACTTCGCGGCCTTCTCGATGTCGAGATGGTCGCCCCACGTGGCGATCTCAAGGCCGTCGTAGCCGATCGCCGCCATCTTCTCGCACACGGTCTCGAACGGAAGGTCCGCCCACTGGCCGGTGAATATCGTCACTTTTCTCGCCATTGCTCTCCTCCTCAGATCTTCTTCCACACGTTGCCCTGCTCGGACGAGTCGCACACCGCGTCGATGAACTTCATGCCGCGCACGCCGTCGATGATTCCAGGGAAGTCGAGCTCGAGCGCCGTTGGCTTCCTCTTCTCCATCTTCGCGCGGATCGTGTCGCAGAAGTTACAGTAGTTGTTGGCGAACGCCTCGAGGAACGCCTCCGGGTGGCCGCTCGGCGTGCGAGTGCAGCGGACTGCGCTCGCGCTCTTCGTGCCCACATACCCGTTGCCGCGCTTCCACACCTGCTCGGGAGCCTCCTGGTCGAACACGCGCAGATAGTTGGGATTCTCCTGATACCATGCAAGGGCCTTCTTCTCGCCATAGACCCAGATGTGGAGGTCGTTCTCCTCGCCGGGGGCGATCTGGGAGGCGGTGAGGACGCCCTTGGCGCCCTTCTCCATGTGGAAGAGCACGTTGCCGTCGTCGTCGAGCTTGCGGCCCTTCACGAAGATGGTGAGGTCCGCGAGCACCTCGGTGATCCTGAGGCCGGTCACGAACTCGGCGAGGTTCGCCGCATGCGTTCCGATGTCGCCCATGCAGCCGGCGCGGCCGCTGCGCTTCGGGTCGGTGCGCCACGAGGCCTGCATGTTCTCCTTGCCGGTGAGCTTGAAGAGCCAGCCCTGCGGATACTGCACCACCACCTTGCGGATCTTGCCGAGGTCGCCCGCCTTCACCATGTCGCGAGCGAGCTTCACCATCGGGTAGCCGGTGTATGTGTGCATGAGGCCGAACGTGAGCTTCGTCTTCTTCACGAGCGCGTCGAGCTCGAGCGCCTGCTCCACGGTGAGCGTCATGGGCTTTTCGCACATCACGTTGAAGCCGGCCTCAAGGCACGCCTTCGCGATGGGGAAGTGGGTGTGGTTCGGAGTGCAGATCGAGATGAAGTCCACGCGCTCGCCCTTCGGCAGCGCGAGCTCCGCCTTGATCATCTCGTCGTACGTGCGGTACGTGCGCTTCGGATCCACACCGAGAATGCGGCCCTGCTCGAGCGACTTCTCAGGATCAATGTCGAACGCGCCCGCGACGAATTCCACGCCGCCGTCCATGCGCGCCGCCTTGCGGTGTACTTCTCCGATGAAGGCGCCGATGCCGCCGCCCACCATGCCCATCTTGAGTTTTTTCATACGTCAAGCCTTTCTTTGGTTTTGCGTGGCGCACAGTATAACCTATTTCGCCGCAGAATGCAAGTGCCGCAGGCCTGATTCCATTGCTGGGTTGGGAAAATCGGAAGAATCAAGGAAGCGATCCCGTCCTGTACAGATGCGAAAGGCCTGCGTCATGCAAGAAACTCACGACATCCTGCTCCGTAACCTTCTTTGCGGGCATCTCGATCTTCCGCTCGAAAGGCTTCCCCTTTGGAGTCTTCGCGTTTACGACAAAGTAGCGCCTGCCGTCGATGGTCCGAAAACATAGCGAACTGATCAGCTCCGCCTTGATAAAGCTTACGCTGTTACCGCGGAAAAAGCAAATGTTCTTGCCGCGAATTACGATGCCCAGCGGGCAAAGCGCATACAGATACGGCATGACCATAAACAGCAGGACACAGCCAAGAGGCATGACGAAAATGTTCCGTCTCGTCAACTCAAGGACTTGCTCGTCCAGCGCGACATGCTGAATGTACAGGTATACGCCACCAAGCACAACGGCAGGCAGGGCTGCGCAATACAAAAGCATCTTCCACATTGGCGGATATTCTCTACGAATCTCCGCTGCAACGCTCCTGACCTTGGTCCACGACCATGGTTCGCTCCATTCTATCTTAGGCCCAAACAATCCCATGCAAGGCAGCCTTCCCAATTCAACATTCTGGTCGTTCTTGTCGCTACGCGAGCGGGAGGTCCAATTCACACAACGTCTTTTCGTCGTGCAGAGCTATTGCAGGGCTGTCAAGGCGGCGACCCTTCGCGCAGACGAACTTGCACACAGCATAGTCCTTCCGGCGGCGGTCATATTCTTTGATCCACGAATCCGCGCCCTCGTAGCGCTTCATCTTCATGCGCCACGGCTTCGGCGTAAGCCGCGCGCGGTAGCACTTCTGGCTGACGCAGAGATTCGCGTAAATACTGTCCACGTTGAAAAAGCCCATAAGCGTCCGTGCGCGCGGGCCATCCGGCTCCAGACGGCGCCCTTCGACGGCCAGCCGAAAACCCGCAGCCGTCTTGTAGAGTCGAAAGCCCAGATCGGCGTTCTCGGACTGCGACAATAGAGCCTCCATTCTGGCGACCAGTACATCCTCCTGCGACCGCGCTCCTCCGAAAAGCGACCGCCAAAACTCTCCGAATGTACGGCGCACATGGTCGATGTCGATGAAACACGTCTCCTCGCTGTTCAGTACTTCCGCCCCGTAGCGATTGCGCGTGACGACATTGAGGGAATCCTGCTCATAGACGACTGGCTCGCATATAGGGCGCGCATACTCGCCATCCTCAAACCACCCATGCAGTTCACGCAGGCGACGGCGATGCTCTGCCACCGCCTCGTCATCGTACTTCCCACATCGCGACTCCCATTCGGCCAGCTCGGCGAAGATCGCCTCCAATCTCTCCTTCGCCTCATGCTCCGATATGCGAGAGCCTGCTGTCACTCGAAAATCGCACTCGAACGGATCCCCAGATTCGCCCATGCAGCGCAGTGTACGCGTCTCCGTCAACCAGTAACGCCAAATCTTCATCGACCACTCTCTTTTATTTCGTTTTCCACAGTGACAATTATACCATTTCATATTCAGATTCACAACCGCGATCTGCCGTGCCAGGTGAAGTGCTTTACTTGAAAAGCCACATGGCGAGGCCGACGATCGGCGGCATGGTGACAAGCGAAAGGAGAGTGGTGCCCGAGACGATGCCCACGGAAAGCGGCACGTCGCGGCTGTACTTCGCGGCGAAGACCGTGGTGAGCGCCGCCACGGGCGCGCTCGACGCGGTGACGAGCGCCACGGCCATCGTGCCGTCTGGCGGACTGCACAGCCACACCGTTCCCAGCACCGCACATGGCAACGCCACAAGTCGCAGGAACGCCACCGCGTACGCCGCGCCGCAGCGCAGCACTGCTCCGAACGACGCCTCGGCGAGATAGTACCCGATCACGATCATCGCAAGCGGCGTATTGAGATCCGCAAGCATCTTCACCGGCTCTCCCACTGCCTCCGGAAGCGTCACCGAGAAGAGGAAGAACGGCAGCCCGCACGCAATGCCCACCGTGCCCGGGTTCACGAAGAGCGTACGTGTGCTCACTTCCTTCGCGCTTCCGCACATCGTCACCAGCCCCCAGCTCCAGCACAACACGTTGAACACCGCCACATACACCGCGCCGAAGAACACGCCGTCGCTTCCCAGGAGCGCCTGTTCTAGCGGAATCCCCATGAAGCCCGCATTCGAGAAAGTGACGGCAAAGCGCAGCACGCTGCGACGCGCCAGCTCCGCCGAGCGAAAGCACAAACTCGCAACCATGCCGAGCGCATGCGACAGGACGGCGATGCCCAGCGCCCAGCCTAACCCCTGCAGAAGATGACGGTCGTACGGACGCTGGAACGCATGCACGATCACACACGGAGTGACCACCACCAGCAGCACCTCCACGAGTCCCTTCACCGTTGTCTCCGTGAGCACGCGCCTTTTGTTGCAGACATATCCCACACCCATCAGCGCGAAGAGAACGGCCACCTGCCGCGCAACTACCAGAAGGCTCTCAAGCACCGCACACCTCCATCCACATCGGCGCGAGACGGCGCACATGGCAGAACAGCACCGCGCATGCACAGGCGTCGTAGAGGGCGTCGTGCCAGACGCGTCCCGGGCAGAGCGCGTCCACCTGCGCCTGAAGGCCGAACGTGCGCACAACGTCGCCGAGCGCAAAGGACTCCATCAGCGGCCAGAACCTGCGCACGATGCGGAGTGTATCAACCCACGGACCAAACCGCGTGAGCGGCGCACGCTTCTCTAGTATGGTGCGTTCGGTCGAGGCGTTGTGCGCCACGAGCGGCACGCCTACGAGACTGGATGCTAGTTCTGGCCACACGTCCATGAACGCCGGCGCCGCCGCGAGCTCGCCGCGAAGCTGCGCCCATCTTCCCGGCGCGCGCGGCGAGAACGGACGCTCCGGCGCTGTCTTGAGAAGATGCTCGCGCAGTGAACCCGCCACCGGCCCATCGCTTCCGATCTCGACGAATCCGACCTGCCAAGGCTCGTTCGGCCAGCCCTTCACCGAGCCGGTCGTCTCGAAGTCGATCGCCACGAATCGCGCCACGCCGAATTCTGCCGCATCCACCATCAACTTGTCCGCCCTTCCACAAGCGCCTCGATCTCGGCGCGTCGCTCGTCGGCTGCTGCATAGCCTGCCTCGATGGCTGTGCGGGCGGTCAAGAAGTCGAGCGTGAAGATGTCGCCCACCGCAGGCTGGACGCACACGTCAGGCGCCTGGGCGGCAAGGGTGCCTCGGGTGACTTCGTTCTCGAGGATGCTGATGGTGTTGGCGAGTATCTCCATGATCTTGAGCGACTTCTTCGTGCGGCGATATCCGGGCGGACCCTTCCTGAGATTGATGTCCACCGCGATCACAGCATCCGCGCCGAGCTCGCGGCACACCGATATCGGCAGAGGATTCACGAGCCCTCCGTCCACAAGCTGACGCCCGTCGCGCTCCACCGGCGTGAACACTCCTGGAATCGCATAGCTTGCGCGCATTCCCTCCATCATGTCGCCCGTACGCAGCACCACCTCCTCGCCTGTCACGATGTCGGTGGCAACAGTCGCCAGCGGAACGGGCGACTCCGAGAAGTCGCCGTATGGAATGAACTTACGCAGTCGCTCCTCCACTCGCCTGCCGGTGAAGAAGCCGGTGACGGGCATGTTTATCTCAGCAAAGAGAGTCGCCGCGCCGGCCCAGTCGAGGCGCTCGGCCCAGGCAATCGCCTTGTCCACGGTGCCCGAAGCGTAGATGGCGCCCATGATCGCGCCGATGGACGTGCCCGCCACACAGTGCAACTTGACGCCCCACTCGTTCAAGCGCGCCAAGACGCCCAGATGGGCGAGTCCGCGCGCGCCGCCCGAGCCAAGCGCCAGGCCAATCTTTGTTTTCCTGCTCATCTACACCTCAATGCAGTTTCTTGTGTTTCAGTGCCAATAGTTTACATTCCCTGTGCGCCGCTTGTCAATTGCGCTTTGCAAATTCTTTTTGCATGTGTCGCACTCTCCGCGGAGATTTGATATAATTCCTCCATGAGCAACTTTCCTGAATTTGCATGTGTCGCACTCTCCGCGGAGATTTGATATAATTCCTCCATGAGCAACTTTCCTGAATACGAATTGGCGGGCATCGAGACGATCGCCCGCGGCGTGTGCGTGCAGAACGGCAGGGCGCTTCTCTGCCGCGCTAAGGGCGGCGCCACAACCTACCTTCCCGGCGGACACATCGAGTTCGGCGAGACGGGCCGCCAGGCCCTCGCGCGCGAGATGAAGGAGGAGATGAATGTGGACGCCACTGTCGGCCCCCTTCTCGGCGTCGTGGAAAACTCCTTCATTCAGCACGGGAAGCCCCACGCCGAAATCAACCTCGTGTATCGTATGGAGGTTCCGCCAGAAACAGCGGCAGAAGCCGCCGAGGACTGGATTGACTTCGAATGGCGTCCCCTTGACAACCTAGATACAGCCAACATCCTTCCCCCCGTCATGAAGAATTTCTTCACGAAAGAGACAGACTCGGGGATTAGGGAATATAGTGTATAGTGTCTAGCGCGTAGAAATAATAACGTTTACCCTAAACTCCTCGTTTGGATTTTAACGCAGAGTCGCAGAGAGGCAGAGGCTTTCGGCTGCAACAGGGGCAAATGTTGCAAATGGCAACATTGGAAATTGGCAACATTGGGACTGGCAACATTTCTACATTGGCAACATTCTCCAAGTCCGTGATTTTCCGAATTGTTATCTGTGACAATAAAAAACCCGCTCCAGGGTATGGGGAGGACCTGGAGCGGTAACGGACAGTTGGTTGGCTTTGTCCACTGATGAGTAGGCGCTGCCGCCAAAGAATCTACAGAAATCCTTGAAGATATTTCTATCTTATCATAACTCCCCCAGAAATCATTCGCCGATAATGAAAACGGCATGAAAAATCTAATATACTATGCTAGATTTTAATGTTTCATATCTGTAGATAACCCGTTGACAACTTTTAATAAAAATCCAATATTTTTGGCTTGATTTTGACTCCATGTTTTGCAATCCCCAGTAAATAAAGGGGGAAACGCAATTTTGCTTCAATTTCCGTGACGCATAACGTATATGTTATTAACTCTATAGTTGCTGTTGATAAATCCTCCTGTATAAGTTGTCGCGTTGGTGCGCCTCCTCACGGTAGCCTCGCTTTGCCAACATCGCGTGTTACAGCTACCTTCTCTCCCGCATGCACGGATGATGTAGCAACGCCACCTTAACCTTACCACAAGGGCGAGGGCGCCCTTGCCACATCGTGTTACGGCCACTACCTCTCATGTGTGCGATGATGTAGCAATGCCGTTCCCGGCCTTGTACAGAACATAGGTCCTTCCCCCCTTCTCACAGCGTGAACCTTCTCACACGATGCACGATGTGGCAAGGCCGCCTCGGCCTTGCACATCTACGAGGACACCTCTGAAGGAATTTCCCGAATTCCTTTATTGCCCATGATGTCTGCATTTGATATTTGCGATGCACTTCCCGTCCCCTTTCCCATCCCCCACTTACCCTCTGAGCCAGTTGCAAAACCTGCTTTTTAGTTTCACGCAAAGTCCGCTAAGTTCGCAATGTCATCCATGAAACAGAACTTCGCGTACTTTGCGAACTTGGCGTGAGATGTTTTTGGAGGTTTTGCAATTACCTCATATCTCACGCAGAGACGCGGAGAGCGCAGAGATGATTGGTCATCCCGCTTTGATCGGGTGCGTTTGTTTTCACCATTAGCCCGCCGCCCGCACTGCGCACGGGAATGTAAATGTGGATAACATCGTTATCGTTCACAAATGGCAGAAGAGGTTAGTTGAGTTGCAAAACCCGATGTGGCAAGAGCGCCATCGCCCTTGCAGCAAGGCCGAGGCGGCCTCGCCACATCATATCATGGACTCGTGGTCTTGCAATTGCTTCAAAAATATGTATTTGGCAATTGTGAACAATTGAGATTTGTGGGCAATACGAAGTTAAGGCAAGGTGAAAGAGATTCTCGAGATCCTTCCTGCCATAGCTTTAACTTTTCCTCCAGATTTTGGATCTTTCTCTTCGCCCTCTGCCTCTCTGCGCCTCTGTGTGAGACATTCAACTGTGGAGTTTAGTTTAAAAACCTCCAAAACTCCGAAACTCCAACCAGCGAAAGCAATAAACATACGTCAAAGCAGAGCAATTTGCAATCAGCTCCACGACCCAAACCACGAAACTCATTTACTTCGAAACCTTCAAACTTATAAACTTTTAAACCTCCCTCCTCTCTCCCTTCTTCCCCAACCGCACTCGTTGTGATATACTATGACCGATATGAACTTTAAGCCAGAGATAATTGTAGTCGGAGGTGGACATGCCGGTGCAGAGGCAGCTCTCATAGCTGCGCGAATGGGCGTGCCCACCCTTCTCGTCACTAGCCTGAAGTCGGCAATCGCCCGCATGCCATGCAATCCCTCGATCGGCGGCCTTGCCAAAAGCCACCTGGTGTTTGAGCTGGACTCTCTTGGCGGCGAAATGGGCTTCAACGCCGACCTCACCGCCCTTCAGGAAAAGACGCTAAACACTAGCCGCGGACCCGCTGTGCAGGCCACACGCGCTCAATGCGACAAGGCCGAATACACCCTCAGAATGCAGCGCGTAATTGCCTCACAGACCAATCTCGAGGTGCTCGAAGATGCAGTTGTAGAGATTCAGACGACTCCTCTTGACGCCGAAAGGCATGTTCAGACAACCGGTGTGACTACATCTGCACATGGCTTCATCCCCGCTCGCGCCGTCATTCTCACGACAGGCACATCCCTTCGCGGACGCATCTTCATCGGACGCGACGCGAAACCTTCTGGCGGCGATGGACGCCCCGCCGTTGATCAGCTTAGCGCATCGCTTGAACGCCTTGGATTCACGCTGATCCGCCTAAAGACAGGCACTCCGCCGCGCCTCAAAGCGTCATCCATCGACTTCTCCAAGACTGTCGAACACCCAGCTGAAGCCCATCCTCCCTACTTTTCGCTACGCACACGGGCGCTGCTCAAGTCTGTTTCCACGTGGAAACGCGAAGATGACGCCCATGTAGAAGGCCTAAGAAGATTCCCATACCGTGATGCCGCCGCATTGTGCGCGGCGGTCACTCCAGGGCGAATCGGACACGATGAGGGCGGCG
>Ga0310695_10000256_pt1 | contig 141257 bp, 97 predicted proteins | sample RumenRJG_04DNA_FD_203882 | JGI IMG/M metagenome (GOLD analysis project Ga0310695, IMG submission 203882) | Bovine rumen microbial communities from Lethbridge, Alberta, Canada - RJG_04 (v2) (version 2) | ecosystem: Host-associated > Mammals > Digestive system > Stomach > Rumen | place: Canada...
TCACGCTAAGTGATTGATAGTAAATTAGTAATAAAAAGTTAACAAACAATAAATATTATCCAATTATTTGGAAAGCAACATAGAAGTCACGTACAGACTTTAGCTCCCCATGGAGCTATGGTGCTGAGGTGAAGGGGACAGCCTTACGAGCAAGCTCGTCGGCTGCCCCCTTCACCTCAGCACCACCCCCTACAAAGCGGGGGACAAAGCCTGCCCGTGACGAAAATCGCTATCGCGTAAAATTGCGCAGAGCGCATAAAATATTCAGCACTCCCTAAATCTGCTCACAATTATTTTAGAAAGCCCTGATGATATCGTCGTGGTAATAATAACGCTCTATCTGTGCTTAGGGCCATGTACCGAAGTTCACCAGAATGGCTATTGGAAACGATGTACCGCGTTTTACTTTTACGTTTTACTTACAAACGACTATTCAGCCGCTTTATTTTATGCGCTATGCGCAATTTTATGCCTTGGCAATTTTCTTCATGTACAGGCTTTGACCCCGAAATGGGTGAGTCTCAGCCAGTGGGATAGCCGTCGAGCTTGCTCGTAAGGCTATCCCGCTGGTCGAGACTCATAGCTCCTCATGGAGCGTAAGCCTGTACATGATTTTCTGCTTCGTATCATCTGGAGATGGCAAGGCAATATGAGTCAGGACAAAGAAATTGACTGTCTGCCGGGCTAAGGAGTGATATCATTCCATAATTCGTAATTGCGTCACCATCAATTGCTGAAATAAACTTATAACTAACTGATAATCAATAATGACATTTCATCCAACCAAAGATGTGATGAAGTCAGGAACTTTTCGATACAAAAATACCTCCCCACCATGGAGTACATGATGGGGAGGTATGCAGAGGCCGCCGGTTTGGGATCTTGTCTCTTATCTGAGAGGGAGAGGCTGTTATGATGGCTGTCAGTTTCCGGCACCTGCTGAAGTCTTGGCCTTAACGTCCTCGATTTGCTTGGCCAGACGCTTATTATGGGTCTTGAATCGGTCGAAACCCTGTCCGTAAACACCGGTGCAGGGACTCTGCGCTACAAAGGCGTTGGGGTCTATCTCGTCGATGAGGTCGAAAATGAGGTGGCTCTCCGTCTTCTTTGCGATGCAAAACACCACCTTCAGCTCCTTATTGGTATAGAATCCGTTGCCGTCGAGCGTGGTGCAGCCTCGCTCGGCAATATGGTTGATGGCCTCGCCTATCTCGTGCCATTTGGTGCTGACGATGAAAAACTGTACGCTCATGCGCATGCTGTTGACGATATAATCGACAAAGAAGGAAAGGATGAACAGCAACACGTAGCCATAGAACACTTCCTCCCAATTGTGGAGCACCAAATAGGAGGAGGTGATGATCGTAAGGTCGCAGATGAGGATCACGTGTCCCAACGAGATGTCGCGGTAGTGGTTTACGATGGCCGCGATGACATCTGAGCCGCCCGTGCTTCCGCCCGACGCCAGTCCCAGTCCGATGCTTGTGCCCATCAGCACGCCGCCAACTACGGTAGCCATGAACTTCTGGTCGGCAAGCAGGTGGGCCGACTGGGCCGTATCTTGGATGAGCGTGGCAATGACCGTGAACAGCACCACGGCGTAGATGGTCTTTAAGCAGAAGCGCCAGCCTAACACTACCAACGCCACAGACAGCAGCACGATGTTGAGCCCGAAGAAAACATACTGGGCGGGAAATCCCGTACCCCAATACACGATAGAGGAGATACCGGTAAGGCCACCCATCGTGATATGGTTGGGAAGCAGCAGAAACTGCCATCCCAAGGCTCCGATGATCATGGCCAGGGTGAGGAGGAAATAATCGCGCAACAGATGGCGCCACGTACTTTTCTTTCGTCTTAAAGTGGTCGTTTCCATAATGTCAACTTCATTATCATAGCTCTCTCTGCGTTCTGTCTTTCGGGCGAAAACCTGAATTCTGCCCAGCTTCTCTGTCTGTCGGTAGAGAGGGGCGCAGGTGCTGTCGTGTCCTTGCAGGAGGAGGCGGAGAGAAGAGGTTAGTTTCTTTCGTATGTCTCGATAATATTGCCGTCAAAGATTTCCCGGTCCACGAGCCGGATGTCCTTGGGCAGTTGTGGGGCCCGCGTGCCACAGGGCACCGATATGGTCCCAGTCTCCACCCGGATGGCATCCCAGCAGTCGGCATCCAAAAAGCTCTGTAGCGTGCTGGCACCGCCTTCCACAAGGAGTGACTGATAGTGGTTGTCGTTCATCCAGTCTGTCACCTCCTTAATGCTTTCAAATCCCCTGAAGCCCTCGGGAATCTTGTGCTTGCCGCTCAGTACGAGCCGTATTGGAGCCGGTCCCGCCCAGCTGCGCACGTTGAGTTGCGGATGGTCGGTGATAATGGTGTTGTAGCCCACGAGAATGCAGTCATACTCCGACCGCAGCTTATGCACGAGCGCCTGGGTCCATGACGTGGAGATAAGGAGCTGGCGGCCGTCGCCGCGGTTGAGGCGGTCGTTGGCCGTGCGTGCCCATTTCAGCATGACGTAGGGTCGGTGGAGCGTGTTGCAGGTGATAAACCGTCGGTTCAGTTCGAGGCATTCCTTCTCCAATACCCCCACGGTGACCTCTATTCCGGCATCGCGCAGCTTCTGAATGCCGCGCCCCTGCACTTTGGCAAAGGGATCCACGCAGCCGCAGACCACACGCTTCACGCCCTTGCTGATGATGAGATCGGCGCAGGGAGGAGTCTTGCCGTAGTGAGAGCAAGGCTCAAGCGAGACATAGACGGTGGCTTCGTGAAGCAGAGGCTCATCTGCCTTACTCACCGAGGCAAAGGCATTGACTTCGGCATGGCCTTGTCCGCAATGGGCATGGTAGCCCTCGCCAATGATGCGGCCGTTGCCACTAACGATCACTGCGCCCACCATGGGATTGGGACGGGCGCCATAGACACCATTGCGGGCCAGCTGCAGGCAGCGACCCATGTAAAGTTTGTCGGTCTCCTCTTGATTCATTTCTACATTTACGTTTAAGGTTGAGCGGCGCACCGGTCGAAAATATTCAGAATAAGGAACAGGGTTGCGATTTTTTTTGTAAGTTTGCAGCATGACATATACACAACTATGGCGCAGCCTGACACCGCTCTACGCTGCGGGCGAAGCCCAGGCCGTGGCACGCACTGTGCTTGAAATGCAATTCGGATTGACGCTCACCGATATTGTATGCGGCAAAGTTAACGAATTATCCGCAGACGAGAAAATATCATTGGATAAAATTTTCCTACGTCTTCGGCAGGGTGAGCCCGTACAGTACGTCTTGGGCCGGGCTGAGTTTTGTGGCCGTGAGTTCTGCGTGACTCCATCGGTACTCATTCCTCGTCAGGAGACTTCCCGTTTGGTTGATCTCTCCGCGGCGCGTATGGCCGGCGGACAGCGAGCGCTCGATGTGGGCACGGGCTCGGGATGCATCGCCGTGTCGCTGGCGTTGAGGTGTCCGATGGCCTATGTGGAGGCGTGGGACCTGTCGACCGCGGCACTCAGTGTGGCAGAGGACAATGCCCGGCGGCTCAACGCGCGGGTGAACTTTGTACGTCGCGATGCCCTCAACCTGGAGGCCGACAAGGACAGGTGGAACGTGATCGTCAGCAATCCTCCCTACATTGCCGAGAGTGAGCGACGGGAGATGGAGCCCCTGGTGCTGGACAACGAGCCACCATTAGCCCTCTTCGTTCCCGACGACGACGCGCTCCGGTTCTACCGCTCCATCAGCCGTTATGCGGCAACAGCACTCTGCCGGGGCGGATCGTTGCTCTTCGAGATCAATCCCCGATTCGCCGACGATACGGCGGAGCTGATGCGAGGCTTCGGATTCCGCGAGGTGGAAATCTTGGAAGACGACTACGGAAAGAAGAGATACGCTGTCGGAATCAGAGGCTCCAGGGAGCAATCTGTTGAATAGTCATCATGATCAACAAGAAGTTATGCAAAAGAAGACCATTACCGAGCAGGAAGCGCTCGTAAAACTCTCCGGGCTGTGCGTGAAGGCTGAGCACAGCAGCGGGGAGATGCTTCAGAAAATGCGGCTTTGGCAGATGGCGGACGACGCGCGGGAGCGTGTGCTCAGACAACTCGTCGACCAGCAGTTTGTCGACGACGCGCGATTTGCCAAGGCTTTTATCGCCGATAAAATCCAATACAATGGTTGGGGACGGCGAAAGATCGAGCAGGCGTTGCGGCTCAAGGGGGTTGCGGAGAGTATCTATATGCCTATTCTTGACGAGGTGAGCGACGAGGAATACTTGGCACAGTTGCGGCCATTGCTCAAGAGCAAGTGGAAACAGATCCGTGCCAACTCTGATTATGAACGGAGTGGTAAGCTGATCAAGTTTGCCATGAGCCGTGGCTACACGCTCGACATCATCCGCCAGTGCATCGACAGTGCCGTAGAGGCCGATTGGGAATGAAGACGCATCTGTCAGACCTGCTCGACACTCTCGCCAGACGTCTCGCCGACACTCTGGCTCCAAGGGGGTGTGCGGTGTGCGGATGCCGGCTGTGCCTTCAGGAGCAGGCGGTTTGCAGCGCATGCAACATCAGCATCCCACGCACCCACTATGCCCGCAACCCCTTCGACAACGACATGGCAAAGGTGTTTTGGCATCTTGCTGCGATAGAGAAAGCCGCGGCTTGGTTTTTCTACAATGCCGGTTCGCCCACGGCACAGGCCATCTACAAACTCAAATACTTCAACCGCCCCGACATCGGTTATGCCTTGGGGCGCATCTTCGGACAGGAACTCGTTGCCGATGGATTCTTCGACGACGTTGATGTCATTGTGCCGGTACCGCTTGCCCCCAAGCGTGAACGGCAACGGGGATACAACCAAAGCGTGGCCATCGCTGAGGGAATGGCACGCGAGGCGCATGTGGATGTTGACCGAAGAAGCCTCAGACGTACTTCTTTTGCCAAATCACAAACGATGCTGAGCCGTGAGGAACGCGAGAAAAACGTTTCGGGTGTGTTTGAGTTGACGGGTGCCTGTCAGCTCGCCGGCCGTGGCATCTTGCTCGTCGATGATGTCTGTACGACAGGAGCGACGCTCACCGCTTGTGCCAAGACCATCAGTCGACTGCCGGGTGTGAGAATCTATGCCGCCACATTGGCTTTTGCAGGCACGAGATACAACGACAGTGTTGAGGATATCCCCTTTGAACTTGGTGTCGTTGAATAAGAAAACAGCCTCTGACTCTGCGTGCGGCATGAGAAATGAAAATACGAAGAGCTGTCTGTCGTTACAAGTCGACGTTTCTTTCCACCATCTGTTGGAGATAACAAAGAAAATCAGTACTTTTGTATAGAATTTCCGTTAGGCCAAAGAGATGGAGAGCAGATGAGGCTTGGACTTTGGCTGATAGAGGACGAAAATAGAATACAAGGACGAAACTAAAACCGTTATACTTTATGAACAAAAGATTCTTTTTGTCGTTATTCTCGCTGTTTTTGGCTTTGGGCCTGAGCAGTCAGAACTTAGTTGATGTGCGCGTAGCCGAGGGTGTCCTTGCGGGCACCGACTCGTCGGGCGTCAAAATTTTCAAGGGCGTGCCCTTTGCCGCACCGCCTGTGGGCAATCTCCGTTGGCGTGAGCCACAGCCCGTAGAGCCCTGGCAGGGCGTGAGGAAGGCTACGCAGTTCGGGCCCAATCCCATGCAGGAACCACTCTTCGGCGATATGAACTTTGGCACCAGACAGATGAGTGAGGACTGTCTTTATCTGAATATCTGGACACCGGCCAAGACGATGAAGGAGAAACTGCCCGTGCTCATCTATTTCAATGGCGGCGGACTGCTTGCCGGCAGTGGCAGCGAGCCCCGTTATGCCGGACAAGCCATGGCGCGCAAGGGTGTCATTGCTGTCACGGCCAACTACCGCGAGGGCATTTTCGGCTTCCTCAGCTTGCCCGAACTCTCGAAGGAGAGCGGCGGTAAAGGCAGCGGCAACTATGGTTTGATGGACCAGGCTGCCGCTATCCAGTGGGTGAAGAACAACATTGCAGCCTTCGGCGGCGATCCCGATCGCATCACCATCGCCGGTGAGTCGGCGGGCTCCGTGTCGGTGAGTGCGCAGATGGCCTCGCCCATGAGCAAAGGCCTCTTTGCCCAGGCCATAGGCTCCAGCGGTTCCATCTTAGGCCTGCGCCCGGTGCCCACATTGAAGGAGGCCGAGGCCGAGGGGAAGAAACTGATGGCCCAAGCCGGATGCCGCAATCTCAAGGAGCTGCGCGCCATGCCAGCTGAGGAATTGATGAAGAAGGTGAAATTCCGCAAGATGCCTACTCCCTGCGTAGACGGACGCTTCTTCACCGAGCAGCCCTCTGTCACCTTCGATGAGGGCCGTCAGGCCCATGTGCCTCTGCTCTTGGGCGGCAACAATCAGGAGATGACGCTCTTTGTCACCACCGTGGACCAAGCAAAGGCTTTGGCACAACAATCGTTCGGAACAGCAACCGACTCTATCTTCCCGCTTTACGGCATAGAGACACAAGCCGACCTGCAGGGACGTCCCGGCATCGACTTGGCATCAGATCTCTTCCTCGACTTTTCCACCTGGCGCTGGGGCTATGTCCATGCACAGACGGGCGGCCAGCCTGTCTATCGCTACCGTTATTGCCATCCGCGCCCAGCCATGGCCGTGAAGGGTAAGGTGGCCGGACTTGCAGGTGGTGTGCAGGATGCCAAGGACGGTCAGCCGGCTATGCCGCAGGCCAAGGGTGCCGTACACTCTGCCGACATCGAGTATGCTATGGGAACGCTGCCCACCAATCGCGTCTACGACTGGCAACCCGAGGACTATTGGGTGTCGGATCAGTTTATCAACTATTATGCCAACTTCGTCAAGACGGGCAATCCCAACGGACTCGGACTTGTCGGCTGGCCAACGACCAACGGGCAGAGCGTGGAGCCCATCCTGCAGCTCGATGTCAACAGTAGCGTAAGCCGTGACACCAAACGGGAAGAGCGCAACAAGACGATCCTCCGCTTGGTATGCAAGCCGCACAAGTAATCCCCCTTTGGGCGAAACTGTAGGGCATGCCGATGGGCTGTCTTCGGAAAAATGAAGTGATATCCTAAGACAGCTCTCTTTCTCCAGGCATAGACGTTTACTGCCTTAAGGACGTTTACCACCTTAAGATTGTAGGAAAATCATGGACAGTCTTTTGCTCCTAATAGAGCAATGGTCCAGAAGCTATGGGGTGGCTTTGTGAGCAAGCTCGCAGCCACCCCATAGCTTCTGGAGCACACCATAGGTGTCAAGCCTGCCCATGACTCTTTTCCTTGTCTTTTGGGATGGAAGGATGGCACTACTCCTTTGGGATGGAAGGGGGCACTACTCCTTTGGGATGCAAGGGTGACACATTGGCGATATCACATACAAGCTATCTCGGATTCCTCTCACCGCCATCCACGGAAACTATCCGCTTAGCCCCAATCACGCAGACTTTATAAAGATACTATACCTGCTGTTCTTCTGCGCCATCAGCGGGAGAGTAAATCGATAAGGCTCGCAGATACCGCCAATTACGCAGATTTTGAATATTTGAGAAGATCGGGAACATTTCCCAAAGAGGATCTTTAGGGGCGCAGCCGGCCCCCCTTGTGGTTGTGGAGAGGAGGAGTTCAGCCGGTCTCGTTTTATTCTCCATGCTTTCTCTTGTTTTATTGGTAAAAAATATGTAAGTTTGCAAGTAGAACGAATATATAAAGACAACAATGGTGAAATATCTCTGTGCATTCAGAGGTTTGATCAGCAGCAATGGAAAAGAATGATTTACACCGCAACTGTATTCTGCGTCGTCTTTTAGTGGCGTTGTTGGCAGCCATCTTTATGATGGATGGTTGGAGCCAGCCTTTGGAATCTGCCGTCCGTCATCTCTTTCTCACGTCGAATCTCAATACCGATCAGGGCTTATCGAGCTCGCGCGCCTATTCGACAGTCGAAAGTAGCGACGGAGCGATGTGGATTTCCACCAAGCTCGGCGTAGACCGTTACAACGGGGTCACGGTGAAAAGCTATCGTCTGCCCCGCCAGCGCCAATACAGTGATGTCAGCGGCATGGTGATCAAACTTTTCATAGCCTCGCGCGGCATCCTCATGGCCTACGACAACAAAGGGCACATCTACGCTTTCAGTCCTGTGATCGACCGTTTTGCCCTGGTTCACGATCTGGTGGCGGCCCTGGGCGGCCCCATTGTGCTCAACGAAGTATGTTCCGACGGCAGTGAAGGGTTATGGGCAGCCCTCGACCGTGGCGTTTGTCATATCGACGGACGGGGAAGGGTGAGACTGATGCTCAAAGGCCATTATATCAATCATGTGGGACCGACAGGCCGCGGCATTCTCATTGGGGCTTCCGACGCGACCTATCTTGCGCGGCAGGGCAAGATGAGGAGGGTTTCGCCATTGAGGTCGGTGCAGTGCTCCTACGACGACGCTATGGCCCATAGGTTGTGGCTGGGCACCTTCCACGACGGGGTCGTAGCCGTCGACGACCGCACCTTTGCCCCCGTGCCCCAGCCGGGGCTGAGCCTGCCGCTGATGCCCGTACGGGCCATCCTGCCTTGGGACGCCTCCACGCTGCTCTTCGGTATCGATGGCGCAGGCGTCTACAGCTACAGTGAGTCAACCCACCAGACAGCCCTCACCCTCAACACCGACGGCCGCCCTTCGGAGAGTCTTCAGGGCAACGGAGTCTACAGTCTTCTGCGTGACAGCTGGGGCAATCTGTGGGTCACTACCTATTCGGGCGGTGTAGACCTTGCCATACCTGTCAGGCAGGATCCGGTTTTTGTCAGGCATGAGTATCTCAACGGGCAGAGTCTCATCAACAACGGTGTCAACTATATCCTGTCCGACCGTAGCGGCCATCTGTGGTATGCCACCGACCGTGGTGTGAGCATCTTCGACCGTCGCCTGCGTACATGGACCCATACCTTATATAATAAGGTGGTGCTGAGTCTGGCCGAATCAGACGGCACTCTGTATGCCGCCACCTACGGCGACGGCATCTATGCCGTGAAGCCCGACGGAAGCAGTCGGCTGGCCTATGCCACCTCGTTGGGCAATCTGCGTACCAACTATGTCTACAGTCTGCTGGCCGACAGTCATGGCAACATGTGGATCGGGTGTCTCGACGGCCCGTTGGTCTGTGTTTCTCCTTCGGGTTGTAGGGAATACCCCATCAAGGAGGTGCAGTGTATCATAGAGTCGCCCGACCATACTTCCGTGGCAGTGGGGACCACTCATGGTGCCTATCTCATCAATGCCGCCACCTCGCGGGTCGCCCGCTTCTTCTATCCCGAAGAGTTCAGCGGCGTAGACTACAACTACTTCATCAACTCCATGACCTTCGACGGAAACAGCAGACTGTGGATAGCCACCGACGGCGGAGGCATCTATCACTACGACCTGCGCAGCCGGCGGGTGAGCAACACGACAACGGCTCAAGGGTTGCCCTCCGATGTGGTGTCGTCGCTCGTTTGGGACAGTCACCACCATCTGTGGATGGGTACCGACCGCGGGCTGGCCTGCCTGCAGGGCACAGCCATCGTCAACATCAACTACATGAAAGGACTGGAGGGAGAATATAAGCGGCAGGCTGCCGCCGCCCTCCACGACGGCCGGCTTATCTTCGGCAGCAACCAAGGCGCCGTCATCATCTCTCCCATGCAAGCCGCAGCCATATCCTACAAAGCCCCACCGAGGATAACGGATATCGACGTGGAGGGCGTGGAGGCCGACAGCACCTGGCACAAGAGACTCTACCGGATGAGGCATCGGGGGAAGCTGACGCTGAGCCACAGCGAAAACAGCCTGGTGGTACATTTCGAAAGCATCAACTACCGCTATCAGAACGACATCGTATACCAGTGCTATCTTGAGGGCTTCGACAGGCAGTGGAGCCCGCCCATCAGTCAGCAGACCGCGCGTTTTGCCAATCTGCCCCCGGGCAACTATGTGCTGCGTGTGAAGAGTCTCAGCAAGAGTACCCACCAGTCGTTGGGAGAAGTCTCGCTTCCCATCACCATAGCCCAACCCTGGTGGAACACCCTCTGGGCATGGATGGTCTATACGGCACTACTGTTGTGGCTCGTCTACATGGGCTGGAACTATTACCGTAACCGCTTGCGGCAGCACTACGACCAGGAGAAGATCAACTTCTTCGTCAATACGGCCCACAACGTGCGGACACCCCTCACCCTGGTGCTCGCTCCACTGAAGGACATCGCCGCCGACAGCGGCATGAGTCCGCGCAGCCGCCAGTTTCTCGACATGGCCATAGAGAACGGCAACAGGCTCATGGCGATGATCACCCAGCTCCTCGACTTCCAGAAAGCCAGCATGAGAGGACACGACTTCCATCCTCAGCTGCTTGATGCCACGGCATACATGCAGTCGCTGGCAAGAAAGTTTATGATTGTGGCACAGGACAAAGGGATAGAACTGAAGACTGAAACTCCCTCGGGAAAGCTGTCGTTTATCTCCGACACTACTATCCTGGCCATTGTTTTTGAAAATCTCATCTCCAACGCCATCAAGTACACTCCATCGGGCGGCACGATCGTCCTGCGGGCCCATGCCGGCCGTCGTCACGTCTATCTCGATGTCGCCGACACGGGCATGGGTATACCCCGTGAGGAGCGCAGCCGACTCTTCGCGGCCTTTTATCGCGCCACCAACGCAGCCCAAGGGAAAGGCTACGGACTGGGACTGAACATCACGCGAGACCTTGTCGGACGGATCGGCGGAGAGCTGAGGTGGGAAAGCGAGGAGGGCAGGGGCAGCACCTTCACCCTCGTTCTGCCCCTGCCCAAACACCAGCAGGCCACGCTCCAACCCCAGAATGAGGGTGAGAGCAAGGATACACTGCTCTTTGTCGACGACAATAGCGACCTGCGACAATACATGAGCATGGCCTTTGGCAGGAAATACCATGTTGTGGCGGTCTCCGACGGCAACGAGGCCCTGCAATACCTCAGCCACGGCGAATGCGACATCGTTGTATCCGACATCATGATGCCCGGCCTGCAGGGCGACGAACTTTGCCGGCGCATCAAGGACAATGAAGACACGTCATGGCTCCCCGTGATCCTGCTCACGGCAAAAAGCACCAGGGAGTTTATGATCGACGGTCTGCATAAGGGAGCCGACGACTATATAGCAAAGCCTTTCGATACCGAAATACTTGAGTCGAAGATTGAGACCCTCCTTGCCAACCGGCGCCGACTGAGCAAGTACTACCTCGGCCGTAGCCTCAGACTGGCCCAGAAAGCCGACGGCGAAGAGGTGCCGGAGACTGTGGCTCATTCAAGAGAAAATACAGACGGCACCGTGACGGGCAGCACCGGAAGCGCGGAGATGAATGCCGAAGACCAGGCTTTTGTGGACAAGGCCACAAGACTCGTTATGGAGAATCTCAGCGACACGGACTTCACCATCGATCGGCTGTGCCAGGAAATGGCCATGAGCCGAACGCTGTTCTATGGGCGGCTGAAGACATTGACCGGGCAGTCGCCGCAAGACTTCATCCGGCTGCTGAGGCTGGAACGGGCTGCGGCGCTGCTGAAGGACGGGAATTCCGTGCTCGACGTTTCGATAAAGACGGGATTCGCTAATGTCAAATATTTCAGTACCGTCTTCAAGAAACATTTCGGCACGGTGCCCAGCAAATTCTGCAAGTAGGCCTTCACCATGAGGGGACAGCCACAACGGGCTGTCCCCTCATGGTTGTTATCTGTATCTTTTGCCGTAATGGGCGGTGGTTCAGTAAGTTTTGTCAGCATTCAAACCTTGTTCTGTCAGCATTCAAACCCTTCTTTGGCCTTTTCCGATCTATCTTTGCAGCCGGAAAAAACCAAAAACAGATGAACTTAAAACAGACTTTCAGCATTGTCTTCGTGCTTCTATTGGGCATGACTGCCAGCGCGCAAGACTATGAATTGGTGTGGAGCGACGAGTTCGACACCAACACCCTCGGCATCAACTGGAATGTTGAAGCCACCAACAGCCCTTACAACAATGAGCTTGAGGCCTACACCGCGCGCCCGGAAAACGTGACGATTGCCGACGGCAACCTCGTACTCACGGCGCGAAGGGAGAACTACGGCGGCAAATCGTTCACTTCAGGACGAGTCAACAGTGAGCATAAGGTCTCGTTTGCCCACGGCAAGATTGAGGCCCGCATCAAACTGCCCAAACTGGCCAACGGACTGTGGCCCGCTTTCTGGATGATGGGCGAGGACTTCGACTCAGTGGATTGGCCCAAGTGTGGTGAGATCGACATCATGGAAATGGGTATGAAGGATGCTTTGGCCAATGGCTCCGCTGATCGCACGGTGGCCGGAACCATCCATTGGGGAGAGAACATTGCCGGGCACCAGCAGTTTTCGCCGGGCAATGTCGCCGTGGCACAGGATCTCACCGACGGTTACCATATTTTTACAGCTGTTTGGAACGACGATTATCTGAAGTTCTATGTCGACAACGACGCCACTCCATATTTTACCGCGACGATCAAGAAGGGTTTCAGCCGCTCGGCTTATTTCCACAAACCTTACTTCATCATATTCAACCTCGCTGTGGGTGGCGACTACACGGGAATAGCCGATCCCAATGCGGTTACAGCCTTGCCCGCCTCCGGCGATGAGTCGAAGATGCTTATCGACTATGTGCGCATCTATCAGAAGAAAGACCAGCACAATGTCTACACCGATGTCAAGGGTCACCCGGTCGCCGCCAAGGCCGACGGGGCTTGGTACAACCTTGCCGGGATGCGTGTAGATGCCGTCCACGAGGGTATTTTGCTGCATCAAGGCAGAAAAATAATCAAGAACAACTAAATAAAACCAATCAGACAATGAAACAAATCAATCGAAATGCAGCCTGCATGGCGTGTCTCTGTGCGCTCAGCATGACCCCATGTATGGCTACCCGTCCAGCCGTTGCGTCGGTGGCATCAACCATCACCGACCAGGTACAGACGGTATCGGGCACCGTCACCGACGGCACAGAGCCGGTCATCGGAGCCACCGTAAGGGTGAAAGGCACCAAGGACCAGGCCACGGTCACCGACTTCGACGGCCATTTCACGCTGCGCGTGAGCCCGGGCACCCTTCTTGAGATCAGTTACGTAGGCTTCAAGCCCCAGACCGTGAAAGCCGCCGACGGTATGACGGTGGTGCTGGAAGAGGACAAGAAGACGCTCGACGAGGTCGTCGTCACGGCACTCGGTATCAAGCGCGACCGCAAGGCCCTGGGCTACGGTGTGGGAGAAGTGAAGGGCGACGAACTGAAAAAAGCCAAGGAAACCAATGTCATCAACTCGCTGGCCGGTAAGGTGGCTGGTCTGGTAGTGAGCCAGACCGCGGGTGGTGCCAGCGGCAGCACCCGTGTCGTGCTGCGTGGTAACACAGAAATGACCGGCAACAACCAGCCGCTCTATGTTGTCGACGGTGTACCTTTGGACAACACCAACTTCGGCAGTGCCGGCAGTGCCGGAGGCTTCGACCTCGGCGACGGAATATCGAGCATCAATCCTGATGATATCGAGTCGATGTCGGTGCTCAAGGGGCCTGCCGCTTCCGCCCTTTACGGTAGCCGTGCCAGCCACGGAGTGATCCTCATCACCACGAAGAAGGCAGCCAAAGACAAAATGAGCGTGGAATACAACGGCTCGCTGACCTTCGACACGCAGTTGGCCAAATGGAACAACACGCAACAGGTGTATGGTATGGGCAGCAATGGCAAATACAGCATCGATGCCGTGTCCAACACCAACAAGAGCTGGGGTCCCAAGGCCGACGGCTCCAACATGCTCAAATACTTCGATGGCGTGGAGCGCCCCTACCTCATCATTCCCGACAACGTGTCCGGATTCTTCCGCACGGGTCTCACGGCTACCAACACCGCCATCGTGGGCATGAACAACGGTAAGACCGGGCTGCGCTTCACCTTTACCGATATGCGCAACAAGGACATCGTGCCCAAGACCAACATGAGCCGCGACATCTTCAACCTGCGCGCCAATACGACGATGGGTAAGGTAGACCTTGACTTCAGTGCCAACTATACCCGTGAGTATGTCAAGAACCGTCCTGCATTGGGCGACAGCAAGTCGAACGTAGGCAAGAATCTCATGACCCTTGCCACAACTTATGACCAGGCATGGCTGAGAACCTATCAGGACGAGAATGGCGACTATTCCAACTGGAACGGTATGGATCCCTACAATGTCAACCCCTATTGGGATCTTTATAAGAACTACAACAACTCGAACAAGGACATCTTCCGTCTCACGGGCAAGGGCGTATGGAACATCACCCGGCACTTCCGCCTGCAGGCCACGCTCGGTGCCGATCTCAACTGGTTTACCTTCAACGACTTCAAGGCACCCACTACGCCGGGCTTTGAGGCCGGACGCCTGCAGACCAGCAGTTTCCGCAACCGCATGTACAACTTCGAGCTCCTGGCCCTGTATAACAATACCTGGGGCGACTTTGACTTCAACGCCACCGTTGGTGGAAACATCTACAAGGTCAACAACCAAACTACGGTGACCACGGCACAGGACATGCAGATCCGCGACGTGGTGAACCTCACGAGCTTCAACGAGACCAGCATTGAGCCCTCAAGCTACCGCAAGCGCATCAACTCACTCTTCGGATCCGCAAGCTTGGGCTGGCGACACATGCTCTATCTCGACGCCACGCTCCGCGGCGACCAAAGCTCTACACTGCCCACGGGCAACAACGTCTATGTCTATCCCTCCTTCTCGGGCTCATTTGTATTCTCAGAGCTGCTGCATGCCGCGGGCAAGATGCCTTACGGCAAACTGCGCATGTCGTGGGCACAGGTGGGTAGCGATACGGATCCCTATCAGCTCGGACTCGTCTACACCAAGTCGAAATACACCTATCCCGGCTACACCATCGGCTATATCAACAACAGCACTATCCCCAACAAGGATCTCAAGCCGACAAAAACCAACTCCTTTGAGATGGGTCTGGAGACGAAATTCCTCAACAACCGCCTCGGACTCGACATCACTTATTACGCTCAGAAGAGTAAGAACCAGATCATGGGTATGGCCACTTCGTGGACCTCAGGTTACACCTACCGCCTGATCAATGCCGGAGAGATCGACAACAAAGGTATAGAGATCACCCTCAACACACGCCCCATACAGACCCGCGACTTCTCCTGGGATTTGAATCTCAACTTCTCGAAGAACAGCAATAAGGTCGTGCGCCTTGTTGACGGTATGGATATGTTTGAGCTGGAGAAGGCCACGTGGCTCGACGTGCAGGTGGCCGCCAAGGTGGGCGAGAACTTCGGTTCCATCGTCGGTCCCGACTTCAAGCGCAACGCCGCCGGGCAGGTGCTCATCGATCCTTCCACCGGCCTGCCCGAATACGACAAGAGCAACCACGTCCTGGGCAATGCCTCTTGGGACTGGACCGGCGGTGTGACAACGACGCTGACCTATAAGAACCTCACTCTCAACGCCATCTTCGACATCAAGGCGGGCGCCGACCTCTACTCCATGTCGGAACGTGCCGCCTATGAGAGCGGCAAGGCCAAAGCCACCCTGCAGGGCCGCGACGAGTGGTACCGTTCTGAGGAAGCACGCGAGGCTGCCGGTATCAAGAAGGGTGCCGACACATGGAAACCGACAGGTGGCTTCATCGCCCCTGGTGTTATCGACAATGGCGACGGAACCTATCGCCCCAACGATATTTATGTCAATCCGGAGGACTACTGGATGAGCGTGTGCCGCAATGCGCCTTCCATGTTTATCTACGACAACTCCTATGTCAAATGCCGTGAACTCACCCTGTCGTATCAAGTGCCCGCCTCATGGCTGCACAACTTCGTGAAAGGTCTCAGCGTGTCCTTTGTGGCCCGTAACCCGTTTATCGTGTGGAAGAATATCCCCGACATTGATCCCGACTCCAACTACAACAACACGACGGGTATGGGACTGGAATACGGCTCACTGCCTTCACGCAAGAGCTATGGCATCAATGTCAATGTAAAGTTTTAGACTCATTCATAGACCATCAACAACAACCATTATGAAAAAAATATATCAATATATCACTGTGGCGGTGATTGCCGTCGTTTCGCTGGCCGCCGTATCGTGCAGCAGCGACGACACCATGACGAGCATCAACACCGATCCGTCCAAGGCACCGTCTATAGACCCCAACGCACAGCTCACCACTGCAGAGCTGCAGACCTATGGCGACTTGGGCATGGTGGAGATCTACCGCAACTATCTCTATGCCTTCGACCAGCAGCTCATGGGCTGTTGGAATACCACCAACTATGGCGGCCACCACACCGTGGACAACAACGAGATGAGCCGCGTCTGGACCTCACTCTATCCCATGGCCGTGAAAAACATTGTCGACGCTATTGAGCATGCCGACGACAAGCCCAACCTCAAGGCTGTGGCCAATGTCTACCGGGTATATCTCATGTCTGTCATCACCGATATCTATGGCGACTGCCCCTACAGCGAGGCCGGCTACGGCTTCATCAAGGGAATTGCCAATGCCAAGTATGACAAGCAGAAAGACATCTATGATGATTTCTTCAACAAGCTCGACTCAGCCGTCATCAGCATCGACGCATCGAAAGACAAAGTAAGCGGCGACGTCATCTATCATGGTGATTTGGCAAAATGGAAGAAGCTTGCCAACTCCCTCCGCCTGCGCTTTGCCATGCGCATCTCGAATGTGGATCCCGCAAAGGCCCGCACGGAATTTGAGAAAGCCCTCAAGGCCGATGGCGGAATCATTGAGGATGCCGGCGACGATGCCTGCATCAACTATATGACCACCTCCATGAGTTTCGGCCAGGAGTCTTATTCCGACTATCGTGGCAACCGGCTCTCGCAGCTGCTCTTTGGCAATGACCCTGCCAACAACCCAAGCTACATCTGCTCCACGCTTTTCAACAAGCTCAGGGACAGCGGCGATCCCCGCACCTATCGCATCGCCCGCTTCTACTATGACGGCTTGATGAGCGCCACCGGAACCGACAACCGCATCGACCTCACCGATGAGATTCTCGGCAAGGGCATCAAGATTGAACCCTGCGATCCCGGAGCCTACTCCTGGGATGCTTGGCCCACAGGATACACCAGTGACCTGCTCACCGAAATGGCAAAGTCCAACTCCAAGATCAATCCGGCATTGAACCGGGAAGTGCGCCCGAAGTTGGCCAACAATTTCCTCAGGACCGACAATCCCGGCATTATCATGACATCGGCCGAGGTAGACTTCCTCTTGGCCGAGGCAACACTTAAGGGCTGGAATGTTGGCCGGGGAAGCGTTGAGGACCTCTACTGGCAAGGCGTGCGCAAGGCCATGAGCCTGCTCTCCGACCGTTACGGCTGCAAGGCCGTCAGCGACGAGGAGTTCAATGTCTACAAGGAGAAGAACGGTATCGGCCATACCGATGCCCAAAAAGAAGAGTCGATCAATACACAGGCCTGGATTCTGCATCTCACCAATCCCGCCGAGTGCTGGGCCAATGTGCGCCGCTCAGGCTATCCCCAACTCAAGTCACCGGCTGATTACGGCTGGGGACAGTATCTCACCGGCGGAAAGGAAATCCCCGTCAGACTGTGTTATCCCGTCCTTGAGTCGTCCTACAACAAGGCCAACTACGACGAGGCGCTCGACCGTATGGGGGGCACCGACAATTGGCACACACCAGTATGGTGGGACCGTCAGAAATAACCCATCCTAATAAAATCCGTAATAATGATGAAAAAGATATATTCTTACATGCTGCTTGCCATGGGCGTAGTATCCATGGCCCTCATCTCATGCAGCGACGACGACCTTATCTCTACGGCCTCGCCCAACGATGATCCCCGCATCATCGACCCCGTGTTTCCCGACAGGGCTGACGGCCAGCTGGCCACCTTTGCCGAGTTCAACCGCGACAGCAAGCTCAGCATGTCGCTGACGGTGACACCCGCCGACTACACCACCTGCGCATGGTATATCGACGGAGTGAAAGTGGCCGAGGGCAATAAAATAGAGCAGCAGCTTGAAGCCGGCACTTACGACCTGAAAATCGTTGCCACCACGACGGCCGGAAAGTCTACCAGCCGCGAGGGACTGGTGAAGGTGAAACCATTGGAAGGCGATCCTGCTGCCACGACCAAGAGCTTTGAGCGTATTGTCGCCCAGGGCACTGTGGCCACACTCTATGGCAGTAATCTCAACAACGTGAAGGCGGTAGCCATTGGTGGGCAGAAGGTCACAGACATAGAACTGGAAACCACCGACGACGGTCAGAGACTGCAATATCTTGTGCCCGAAAATCTTCAGGATTCCACTTATAGAATCTCGCTCATCGACAACAGCGGCAAGAGCTATGGAGCCGACAAGGTGACGGTGACCTCCAAGGCACTTGTCACGGCCGGAGCCAATCGCGCCAACGCCAATGCGGCATGGACACTGACCGGCATCAATCTCGACAAGGTGGCGTCGATCACCATTGGCGACAAGACCGTGACTGAATTTGAACAACAGGACAATGGTGAGATCGTACTCACCTGCCCAGACCTCGCCGAGGGCGAATACACCCTTACGGGAAAAACAAAGGATGGTGCGGAGCTGGCCTTCTATACAGCCAACGGAATCCTCGCCAGCCAGACGGTCACCATTTCTTCGGAGCGCACGCTTTGGGAAGGACATCACTATGTGTCGTGGGACAAACCCGACGGCGACCCCAACAAGACTTTCAACCTCATTGGTAAGGATGTTTTCGCCCAGCTCAAAGCCGGGACTCTGCTCAAGGTCTACTACTCCACGGAGCCTTCGGCCGAATACCATCAGATGCAGCTCATGACAGGCTGGTGGACGCTGCTGCCGGGATCGGAGAAAATGGACATCTCCGGAAGCGGAGCCTATACCTACACACTCACCCAGGAGGCCCTCGACCTTATACAGGCCCAGGAAGGATTTCTGGTGGGCGGTCACGGATTTTATGTAGATCGCGTGACGGTGCAATAGGATGACATATCTTTAGTATCCTTTTAAGTTTCATATCTTTTTATATCACGTGGCCTGCCAGAGTCCACCCTTGGGCTCTTGCAGGTCTTTATCATAAAAGCATTGAATACAATATATGATGAAGAAGGCTTTATTCTCTCTTATAATTCTCCTTGCCATCGGCGCAAGCACCCATGAAGCAACAGCAACCCCCAAGGACAAAGAGCTTGAGGTGCGCGTGGAGCGCACGCTCAGCAAACTCACCTTACGGCAGAAGGCTGGGCAGATGGTGGAGCTTGTCGTTGATTTTTTTGGGCATAATGATGCCAAAGGCGTGTTTCATATCGACAAGGCGCGCACCGACTCGCTGCTGAGCCGCTATCAGATAGGCTCTATCCTCAACGCTCCAAACACCATGGCTCCAACGGCTTCACAATGGCAGGAAATCATCAGCGACATCCAGAAAAGCTCGATGAAGACCATCGGCATACCTTGCCTGTTTGGTCTCGACCAGAACCATGGTTCCACGTATACTCAAGGCGGCACGCTATTCCCTCAAAATATCAATGTCGGTGCCACATTCAACCGCGACATCGCCCGCGCCTGTGCTGAGGCCACAGCCTATGAGACGAGGGCTGTGAGCGTACCTTGGACCTACAGTCCTACCGTGGACCTGGGACGCGACCCGCGTTGGCCACGCATTTGGGAAAACTTCGGCGAGGACTGCTACGTCAATGCCGTGATGGGAAAGGCCATGGTGCTCGGTTTCCAAGGCGACGATCCCAACCATATCGACGACCTGCACATTGCAGCCTGCATGAAACACTACCTCGGCTACGGCGTGCCATGGACGGGAAAAGACCGCACACCGGCCTATATCAGTCCGTCAGACTTGCGCGAGAAACACTTCTTGCCTTTTCTTGAAGCCCTAAAGGCGGGTGCCCTGAGCGTAATGGTCAATTCGGCATCGGTCAATGGTGTGCCTGTGCATGCCAATAAGACATTGCTCACCGACTGGCTCAAGACGGAAACAGGGTGGGACGGAATGCTCATCACCGACTGGGCCGACATCAACAACCTGTGGCAGCGTGAATGCGTGGCCAAGGATAAGAAAGACGCCTTGCGCATTGCCATCAATGCCGGCATCGATATGATCATGGAACCCTATAACCCTGATGCCGTAGACCTCATTGAGGAACTTGGCCGTGAAGGTGCCATCCCCATGAGCCGCATCGACGATGCCGTGCGCCGTATTCTGAGAATGAAATACCGCCTCGGACTCTTCGACCACCCCACGGAGAAGCTCAAAGACTATCCTAAGTTCGGCGGCAAGGAGTTTGCCCGGCTCTCCTATCAAGGAGCTGTGGAGAGTATGGTGCTGCTGAAGAATGAGGGGGGCCTTCTACCTTTGCGGAAGGGCCAGCGCATCCTTCTCACTGGTCCCAATGCCAATCAGATGCGCTGTCTTGACGGTGGATGGAGCTACACCTGGCAGGGACATCTCACCGATCAGTTTGCCTCGCAGTACAATACGATCTATGAGGCGCTGTGCAATGAATACGGTAAAGATAACATCCTGCTCCGCCAGGGTGTCACCTACAACGAAAAGGGAAAGTACTACGAAGAGAACGAACCCGATATCGCTTCGGCCGTACGTGCGGCCGACAGTGCCGATGTTGTCATTGCCTGCATCGGTGAGAATTCCTATACTGAGACACCGGGCAACCTCTCCGACCTTACACTCTCAGCCAATCAGCGCAGCCTTGTGACCGCTCTTGAGGCTACTGGCAAACCGGTCGTCCTCATTCTCAACGAAGGCCGTCCGCGCATCGTCGCCGACATAGTGCCAAAGGCAAAGGCCGTGGTTGACATCTTCCTGCCCGGCAACTATGGAGGCGATGCCTTAGCTGCGCTGCTCTCCGGACGTGAGAACTTCAGCGGAAAACTGCCCGTCACCTACCCCAAAGAAATCAACTCATTGGCCAACTACGACTTCAAGAAGAGCGAGGAAGTGGGTACCATGGAAGGTGCCTACGACTACAGTGCACGCATCACCCAGCAGTGGCCTTTTGGCTACGGACTGAGCTACACAGCTTACCAGTATGAGAACCTGCGTGTGGACAAAACTCATTTTCTTCCTGGCGACACGCTTTCTGTGAGCGTCGATGTCACCAACACCGGTTTGTGCGAGGGCAAAGAGAGCGTATTGCTCTACAGCAGCGACCTTGTTGCCTCGGTGACCCCCGATGGACGGCGGTTGCGTGCCTTCGACAAGATTAGCCTCAAGCCCAAGGAGACACGTACCGTCACTCTGCGACTTCCCGTCGACGACCTGGCTTTCGTGGGATGGGACGGCAAACGCCATCTTGAGGAGGGTGAATTCCGTCTTTCTTTAGCTGATAAGCAGGTGTCTGTGTGGTGCGGTCAGACTGTGATTAAGTAGTCGTTTGCATTCATACCCTTTACTACGGCTTGCCGACATGATGATCTTCATGGCAGCAGGCCGTAGTTGTTTGACGGCCCTCTATTGAACTGATTGCCTTAAACCGCTCAGCATCTTTTATCGGGCTAAAAATTATTAAATGTTTGCGGATTTCATTTTTAATATGTACATTTGAGGTGAAATTAATCTTTGCAATATTATGAATAAAACAGAAAATTCCTACTGTGTCATTCTTGCCGGCGGAAAGGGCCGACGCCTATGGCCCTACAGCCGTGAACGCTTCCCGAAACAGTTTGTTGACTTCTTCGGTGTGGGGCGTACCCAACTGCAACAAACCTATGACAGGATGGGACGCATATTTCCTGAGGAAAATATCTATATCAATACCAATCGTGAATATGTCGATATCGTGAAACAGCAGCTTCCGCAGGTGACCGACGACCATATCGTCGATGAGCCCATCCAGCGAAACACGATTCCCAGTGCTGTTTGGGCGATCCACCGTATCCTTCACAGACCTTGCTCTGCCGGTGCCACAGTGATGTTTACCCCGGCCGACCACATGATCCATGACGAGGACACTTACCGTGAGGAGATTGAAGAAGGATTGGAGTTTGTGGCCCACAACGACTATGTGATGGCATTGGGGGTGAAGCCCACCCGGGCCGAGCCTGGCTACGGCTACATTCAGTTGGGCGATCCCATGGAACATAATATCTATAAGGTGCAGTCGTTCACGGAAAAACCGGAGCGGGAATTTGCTAAGATGTTTATGAGCAGTGGCGAGTTCTATTGGAACACGGGGCTTTTTATGAGCAGTGTTGAGGGATTGTGGTCTTATCTCTCTACATTGTTACCTGATGAACTGAAAGGTTTCGCCAAGGAGCATCCCGACTGGACCTTGAAGGATGAGGAAAGCTATATGGCCGATCATTACCCGCTCTATCCCAACCTTCCGCTCGACCTTACGCTGTTGGAGAAATGCGACAAGATTTGCGTGATGAAGTGTGATTTCGAGTGGGCCGACGTGGGTACGTGGCACAGCATCTATGAGGCCATGCGCAGAAGCGAGGACGACAATGTGGTGATCGACTCCGACGTGATTATCGATAACGCCAGCAACAATGTGGTGAAGATTCCAAAAGGAAAGATGGCCGTCATCAACGGACTTGACGGCTATATTGTGGTGGAAAACGATAATGTGCTGCTCATCTGCAAGAAGGAGGATTCTTCGGCCCTCGTCAGAAAATACGTCAACGAGGTACAGATGAAAAAGGGAGAGCAATTTATATAATGCCCATGCATGGTGAACAAAGACCTGACTTTATTCGAATATTCAAATAAAAAAACACAGACGGGCTATTCAAACTGGCCCGTCTGTGTTTTTTCTCTTTCTTTTAGAGAAGAGAGAGGTCTCAAGCGACTATCTTACAGTTTTTTGAACTCTGCAAAGATTTTATCTGCAGTGGCTTTCATCTCCTCGTCGGAGAGCTTGATGTGGTGATGCAGATCCACGTCGGCCTCGCTGTCGATGGGGATGAGGTGGATATGGGCATGGTTCACTTCCAGACCCAACACCACTTCGGCCACCTTCTTGCAGGGGTAGGCCGCTTTGATGGCACGGGCCACCTTCTTGGCAAACACCTCGAAGGCTGCCAGGTCGGCGTCGTCCATGTCGAAGATGTAGTCAATTTCCTTGCGGGGCACGACGAGCGTGTGGCCCTGCTTCACGGGGTTGATGTCGAGAAACGCATAGAAGTTCTCGTCTTCGGCGCATTTGAAACTGGGAATCTCACCAGCGGCAATCTTACTGAACAATGTCATAAGCTCCTCCTTACTTTATTCTGAGATGGAAATCTTGTCGATACGAAGTTTGATGACGCCGCGGGGAATCTTGATTTCGGCCACGTCGCCCACCTTCTTGTTGAGCAATCCCTGTGCGATAGGCGTCTTGATGGAGATCTTGCCCTGCTTGAGGTTGGCCTCGCTCTCGCTGACGATGGTGTACTTCATCTTGGAGTTGTTGGCCAGGTTGGTCATCTCCACGGTTGAGAGAATCTGTACGGCGTCTGTGCTCAGACGCGACATATCCACGATCTTGGCGTGGGCGATGGTCATCTTCAGTTCATTGATGTGTGCCTCGAGATGAGACTGTGCTTCTTTGGCGGCATCGTATTCTGAGTTTTCACTCAAGTCGCCTTTATCGGCTGCTTCAGCGATGGCGGCAGAGGCCTTAGGACGCTCGACAGATTCGAGTCTTTTCAATTCGGCCACGAGTTTGTCGTAGCCTTCCTGTGACATGTAAGCCATAAGTTTTCTGTTTTAATTGTTAATTGGTTAACACGGGCAAAAAAATAAAAGAATTCCGACAGGTGCTGTGTCGGAATCCCCTTAAATTCTACTCGTTATCTTTCTGCGTGCAAAGATAAGCATTATTTCCCACTTGCCAAAGTTTTTAACTAATTTTACTATCTTTCGCGCTGGAGTTAGCTGTTCAACATCATTACATGGCTTAGGTAATGATGCGCGGGAGTGGAAGTGGCGCGAAAGATCATATTTTCATGAGCATGATGTCATGTCTGACACGAGCAGCAGGCAGGCCATGAATAGATGCAAAGTTAGGGAGGAAACAATAGACAAACACGAAATCAATGTAACCGGGGCGTAACGGTGAAACAACTTGAAGCATCATGCCGTGGAAAAGCCGATCGGGTGTGCGTTTTCTATGAGTGATGCGGGTACAAAAAAGGCGGCAACCTCATGTGGGATTGCCGCCTTACCTATTATTATATTAAAAGGGGATGCGTCTTATGCAGTGGCCAATTCTTTTGTGGTTTTCTTCTGTGCCTTGCGACCCAAAAGCAGGTAGGCGATGGGCGATGCGATGAAGATAGAAGAAATCGTACCGAAGACAACACCAAGCGTCATGGCGAAAGCGAAGGCCTGAATGCTCTCTCCACCGAGGAAGAGAATACAGAGCAACACGATCAATGTAGAGCTTGAGGTGTTGATCGTACGAGCCAGCGTCTGGTTGATGGAGTCGTTGAAGAGCTCGCGGTAATCCTGCTTCGGATGCAGCCTCAGATTCTCACGGATTCGGTCGAACACCACCACCTTATCGTTGATAGAGTAGCCGATCACCGTCAACACAGCACCGATAAACGTCTGGTCGACTTCCATTGGGAAGGGCATGACGCCATAGAGCAACGAGAAGAAGCCGATCACCGTCACGGCATCAAAGGCCAGGGCAATGGTAGAACCGGCCGAGAATGCCCAGTTGCGGAAGCGGAGCAGGATGTAGAGGAAGATGGCGATGAGGGCGAAGATCACACTCTCAATGGCCGACCAAGTGATGGAGCTTGCCACCGAAGGTCCTACCTTAGCACTGCTGATGATCGAACCACCTGCGCGAATGTCGGGGTTCTTGAAGGCCTGCACGTCCTTCTGGCTCACCAGCCCGTTCTTCTTCAATGCTGTATAGAGCATGTTCTCAGCTTCGTCGTCGACGGTGGGAGAGGAGGACTCTATCTTGTAGTTGGTTCCGATACGTATGGTCTTTCCGTCGGTACCGATAGCCAAGGCGTTGTTGGTGCAGCCGGGGAAGGCCTGGTCGAGAATGCCGCGCACCTGCTCGGGCTGGATAGGCTTCTCGAAGCGCACCACATAGTTGCGGCCACCCGTGAAGTCGATGCTGCGGCTCAGACCACGTGTGAAGAAGCTGATGATGAACACCACGAGGGCGATGCCTGCGATGGTGAAGGTCTTCTTGTAAATCTCCATGAACTTGAAGTGCGTGCCCTGCATCAGGTTCTTCGAGATGGAAGTGGTGAACGGGAGGTTGAGCCACTTGTCGTGATTCATTCTGTTCTCGTAGAGCAGACGTGTGAGGTAGACAGCTGAGAAGAACGAGCAGACGATACCGATGATCCAAGTGGTAGCGAAGCCCTGAATAGGACCTTTACCGAACCAAAGCAGGATGACACCGGTGATGACAGACGTCACGTTGGAGTCGAAGATAGCCGAGAAGGCATTGCTGTAACCGGCAGCCATAGCCTGCTTGGCTCCCTTGCCGGCTCGAAGTTCCTCCTTGGTTCGTTCATAGATAAGCACGTTGGCATCAACAGCAGTACCGAGCGACAGCACCATACCGGCGATACCCGACATGGTAAGTGCGGCCTGGAACGACGTCAGAATACCGAGCGTGAAGAAGAGGTTGATAATCAGAGCGCCGTTGGCTACCATACCGGGAATGAAACCGTACATGGCTACCATGTAGATCATCAGCAGCACGAAGGCGATGATGAAGGAGATCACACCCTGCTGGATGGACTGTGCACCGAGCGTAGGTCCAACCACTTCCTCCTGCACGATCTTGGCGGGAGCGGGCATACGGCCCGATTTCAATGTGTTGGCCAAGTCCTTGGTTTCCTCTACGGTGAAATTACCCGAGATGGAAGATTCGCCACCGTCGATCTCCTGGTTGACGCGCGGAGCGGAGTAGACCACGCCATCCAATACGATGGCAACGGCTTTGCCCACATTGGCTTTGGTCAGGGCGGCCCAACGGCGTGCGCCTTCTGAGTTCATCGTCATGCTCACCTCGGGCTGGCCCGTAAGGTTGTTGAACTGGTCTTTGGCATCCGTCACCACGTCGCCCTCGAGCGGAGCGCGACCATTGGTGGTGGTCACCTTCAAGGCATAGAGCTCATAGTGATTGCGCAGCTGCGGCACGTCTGTGACGGGCTTGGCGCTCCAGAGCAGGCGCAGGTCGCTGGGCAGGATCTGCTTTGCGGCAGGGCTCTGCAGCATGTGGTTGATGGCTGCGGTGTCGTTGATGCTGGCATATCCCACCAAGGCGAGGCTGGCGTAGGGCATCAGTTTTGAAAGTAAAGGATTGCGCTTGGCTTCCACATCGGCGAGTGCCTTCTTGCCTGCATTGGCCTTGCCAAACTTGGGTGCCTTCTTGGCTGCTGTGGCAGAGGTGTCAGTGGCTGTAGTGTCGCTGCCGCCATTGGCCAGACGAGCATTGAGCTGGTTCAGATAAGGCATCACCTCCTGGGCGTTGTAGGTCTCCCAGAACTCCAGGTTGGCGCTTCCCTGCAAGAGCTTACGCATACGCTCAGGCTCCTTGATACCCGGCATTTCAACCATGATACGTCCTTCCTGGCCTTCCAGCTTCTGGATGTTGGGCTGAACCACACCGAACTTGTCGATACGCGTGCGCACGACGTTGAACGAGTTGTCAATGGCAGCCTGTACTTCCTGGCGAAGCACTTTCTCCACGTCGGCATCGCTGCTGGTGGGGCTCACCTTGCCCTGGAGCTGCTGTGTGGCGAAGATCTCAGCCAAGCGGCGCCCGGGAGCGTTCTTGTGGAAAGCGTTGATGAAGAGATCGATAAACTGACCCTGTCCGTTCTCCTCGGCCTTGCGGGCCTCGGCTACAGACTTAGTGAAAGCGGCGTCTGTCTTATGATCGGCGAGTGTCTCGATCACATCGGGCACGCTGATCTCCAAGATGACGTTCATACCGCCCTTCAAGTCCAGACCGAGACCAATCTGCGTCTCCAGACACTTCTGATAGGAGTAAGTGCCGAGGTACTTCACAGAATCCTTGTAATCCTGCTTCTCCTGCTCTGTCTTCAGCTTGGCAATCTGCCCGTCGTAGTAGCTTGTGGCTATGGGAAACGACAGGTAAAACAGACTTGCAAGCGTCAAGAGGACGGCAATCGTAATTACTAATCCTTTGTTTTGCATGTTTTGTTTTTATTATGTTTTGTTTTTATTCTTCGATATAAGTCGTGCAAAGATACGATTTTTTCCTAATTCTTAAAAATTTATTTTGCATAAATCGTTATTTTTTAGTGAATTGCCTTCTTTTTGAACCAGCATAGGATAGGATAGTGGTCACTTGATGAAATGGAATTGTCGACAAAGCACTTTAGTGGCAACCAGTCGCCGGAACAGAAAATATTGTCGATTCTGACGTAGAATCCATTGAAGTGGTAACTGATACCCGGCCCGTTGCCTGCTAATGTATGGCAGTCGTTGAGGCGCTGGTTGATCTGCCGGTGGGCATAGGAAAGCGGAGAGGAGTTGAAGTCGCCGCAGACGAGTGTGCTCGTGTTGGGGAACTTGCGCAGCAGTGCCATGACGGCCTTCACTTGTCCTGCGCGTTGAGCATTGGCAGAGCCCAGACGCCAGAGCAGTTTGTGGCTTTCGATGCGTGAGCTGTCGGTGGAGAGCGTGCCTCTCACCATTTCCTTGAAGTCGGCTTTCTCAACCTCTGTTATGCCTATGCTCTGCAAGTGGCAGTTCACGACGAGCATCGTGTCTTGGCCTCGTCGCAGCAGCCAGGCACAGGCCAGGTTGGTGGTGGGCTGTTCAAAGTGGATGGGAATCTTGCGGATGATGGGGTATTTGGAGAGTATTCTCAGCCCGCCGTTGCCCTCGTTGCATTCGTCCTGATAGGGATAGTTGCGGCCCATGAGCGTGTCGACGACGCGCAGTCCGTATTCTGTCAGATAGCTTTCCTGCAGGCATACGATGTCGGCATCCTGCTTCTTGATGTATTGCAGGATGGTGTTGTCGCGGGTGATGAGGGGGAACTTGCCAAACCCCCATGTGTTGTAAGAGAGCACTTTCATCGTGGCGTCGGCCGTGGAATGGGTCACATTGAAGGGCGTATAAGAGCGCACGGGACCGAACCCCATGACAAAACCGAGAAAGGGAATGATGACGTAGCGGAACTTGAAGATCACCCAAAAGACGAGAAATCCAAGATTGAGCACGAGAAACAGAGGGAAAGCGAGCGTGAAACACGAGTAGGACGGGTGGGCTACGGGACTGACGAGTCCGGCGTAGCCCGACAACAACATCAGGACGACGACCATGATATTGAGAATGGCAATCGTCCTGACCGTGACCCTCTTCAGATGTCTGATCATAAACTGTCTTTATTTGTTGTTGAAGTCGAAGAGCTTGCGTTTTTCCTCAGCTGTCAGACTGTCGTAGCCGCTCTTTCTGATTTTGTCCAATATATCGTCCATTTCCTTTTCTTCTTGCTTTTTCCGCTCGTTGTATTGCCAGTCGGTCTCGTGCGAAGCGTCGTGGCGAGCCCCGCCATGGCCCTGCGACGTGCCGTGCTGGCGGTGGCGGTCCCACTGCTGCTTGAGATTGGAGAAGAAGCGCGAGCCCTTGTCCATGTCTATTCCCATAGGATTGTTGTTCCAGTGGCGTATCATGAGGAAGCCGATCAGCATACCGCCGAGGTGGGCAAAGTGGGCCACGCCGTCTGTCGAGGTGCTAATGGCCGAGAATAGTTCGATGGCCACATAGAAAAGCACAAACCATTTGGCCTTGATGGGGAAGGGAATGGGGAAGATGAACAGGCTGTCGTTGGGGAATGTCATGCCGAAGGCCAACAGCACAGCGTAGATGGCACCCGAGGCGCCCACTGTTGTCCACATGTTGAGGATGGCAGCGGAGTTGTCTGCCACCTCGTTCAGCATACCTAAGGAGAATCCCGGAATCTGCTCCTGGGCGATGAGATAGAATTGTACAAACTGGGCCAGCTCCTGGCAGATTCCGGCTCCGATGCCACAGCTGATGTAATAGAACAGGAACTTGCGGCCTCCCCACACGTTTTCCATTACGGTGCCGAACATCCATAGCGCGAACATATTAAAAAAGATGTGCTGGAAGTTGGCGTGCATAAACATATAGGTGAAGAGCTGATAATAGTGGAAGTTTTGGGCCATGAAGAAGTGAAGCCCGAACATATCACCGCCGGGAATGACGGAAAAAAGCAGAAAAACCACTACATTGGCTATCAACAAGTATTTAGTGACCGGTGTTAAACGCAGCATAATGTTATCTTATAAAACTCTTGATTATTGGTTGCAAAAGTACGAAAAATATCTCGTATTCCGTAGTAATCTGCTTATTTTAAGCCTTTTTTTCCTAATGCTATGATATTTTTCATATTTTCTGTTTGCGGATTGGATTTTATCTGTTATATTTGCCGTAAATTACATATCAATCAACAAAAAGAGACATCCCGTAAATTCAGAATTATGAACAAGACAGATTTAATCAAGAAGATTTCCGCTGCCGGTCTGAACCAGACAGACGCAAAGAAAGCATTGGAGGCCACATTGGACGCTATCAAAGAAGCTTTGGTAGCAGGTGACAAGGTTCAGCTTGTAGGTTTTGGCACATTCTCTGTTGCTGAGCGTGCAGCGCGCAAAGGTATAAATCCCTCTACGGGAGCCGCCATTGAAATTGCTGCCAAGAAGCTTGCCAAGTTCAAGGCTGGCGCAGATTTCGACAAGGAGCTCAATGCCTGATTGTCGATACTGATTTGTCACGACAACACAAAAGAGGCCGCCAAGCTAAGTGCTGGCGGCCTCTTTTGTGTTGTCTTATGATGTCTTTTGTTGATTGCTCCGAGAAGATGTCCGGGCCATGCCACGCCCTGGGAATTATCGCCTCGGCCTACTTCTTTCTTCCGAAATCGGCCGGACATTCGCCCCATTTCCGCGTTTCCCACTTCAGTATCGGGACCGTGACTGGATGGGTTTGCAGCCAGTGCTCGGCACGTGCAATGATGGCATAAAGCGGCTGGGTCTGGGGCGTGCGCTCCAGTTTGGTGTTGCACTTTCTCTTGCGGATCCATCCTATGGCATTCACCGAGTCGCTGTAGATCACCTTGTCGGTGACATGTCTCTGCTCCATGAGCGCCAGCGCATGAACGATGGCCAGGAATTCCCCGATGTTGTTTGTGCCCTGCATGGGCCCGAAGTGGAACACCTGCACGCCCGTGGCAAGATCAACCGCCTGATATTCCATAGGGCCGGGATTGCCCGAGCAGGCGGCATCAACGGCCCAGGCGTTGGCCCTGACCTCGGCAGGCAGCGGCAACACAGTGTCGCTGCGCCAGTCGGGAGGGTTCACCAAGCGTTCCTTTGCCATTATCCTCATCACATTCTTTCGGGCACCTCGATACCGAGGAGCTCCATTCCGTTCTTGATGACCTTGGCCACATTCTTGGCCAGCATGAGGCGCACACGCTTCTCGGCCTCGGTGTCGGCACTGAGGATGCTGTAGTCGTGATAGAACTGGTTGAAATCCTTTGTCAGCTCGTAGCAGTAGTTGCAGATACCGGCCGGATTGTAGTTGCTGCCGGCATCGGCCACCACCTGTCCAAAGTCGTTGAGCTTGCTGATGATCTCCACCTCCTTCTCGTTGATGGGGTCGCCATCGCCGACGGGAATGTTGTCCACGTCGATTCCGGCAGCGGCAGCCTTGCGCAGGATGGAGCGGATGCGGGCGTAGGTGTACTGGATGAAGGGACCCGTGTTGCCGTTGAAGTCGATACTCTCGGCGGGATTGAAGAGCATGTTCTTGCGTGCGTCAACCTTCAGGATGAAGTATTTCAGAGCGCCCAGACCCACGATGCGTGCGGTTTCCTGCTTCTCCTCTTCGGTCATATCGTGGAACTTGCCCAGCTCGTCGCTGGTCTTACGGGCATCGGCAATCATCTGTGCGATGAGGTCGTCGGCATCCACCACCGTTCCCTCACGGCTCTTCATCTTGCCGTTGGGGAGCTCCACCATTCCGTAGGAGAAGTGGACAAGGTCCTTGCCCCACTTGAAGCCCAGACGGTCGAGCAGGATGGAGAGCACCTGGAAGTGATAGTTCTGCTCATTGCCCACCACGTAGATCATCTTGTCGATGGGATAGTCACGGAAACGAAGCTCGGCCGTACCGATGTCCTGCGTCATGTAGACCGAAGTTCCGTCGGAACGAAGCAATAGCTTCTGGTCAAGTCCCTCATTGGTGAGGTCAGCCCATACACTATTGTCGTCCTTCCGGAAGAAAAGTCCCTTCTTGAGACCCTCTTCTACCTTTTTCTTTCCCTCGAGGTATGTATTTGATTCGTAATAAATCTTGTCGAACGATACGCCCAGTGCCTTGTAGGTCTCGTCGAATCCGGCATAGACCCATGAGTTCATCTTCTTCCAGAGGGCGCGCACTTCGGGATCGTTGTTCTCCCATTTCACGAGCATGGTGTGAGCCTCCTTGATGAGCGGAGACTCTTTGGCGGCCTTGTCCTTGGCCTCATCCTCGCTCATGCCCTCGGCAAGGTATTGCTTTTCCAGCGCGGCGCACTCCTCTTTATAATGCTTGTCGAAGAGCACGTAGAAATCGCCTATCAGGTGGTCGCCCTTCTTGTGGGCCGACTCGGGCGTAACACCGTTGCCCCACTTCAGCCAGGCCAGCATCGACTTGCAGATGTGGATACCGCGATCGTTGACGATATTGGTCTTGATCACCTTGTTGCCATTGGCCTGCATGATTTGGGCGAGCGACCAACCGAGGAGATTGTTGCGCACGTGGCCCAGGTGGAGAGGCTTGTTGGTATTGGGCGAGGAATATTCAATCATGACGAGCGGACTCTTGTCCGTGGGCTGCTTCTCGCCCCACTTCGGGTCGGCGTCGATCTGTCGGAGCAGGTCGAGATAGGCCGAGGCGGGAACGACGAGGTTGAGGAATCCCTTCACCACGTTGAAACCGCTCACCTGCGGGCAGTTGTCCTTGAGCCACTGGCCGATTTCTGTCGCTGTCTCCTCTGGTTTCTTGTGGGAGAGTTTCAACAGCGGAAACACGACCAATGTGAGGTTGCCTTCAAAGTTTGACTTAGTCTTTTGCAGTTGTACCATCTTTTCGGGTACATCCTGACCGTAGAGTTGCTTCACAGCCGCAATCACTGCGCTCTGAATTGCTGATTCAATATTCATATTCTAATACCGGTATTATTATTCTGATTGATGATCGCTGATTGGAATTATTCTGCAAAGATAATGTTTTATTTTCACATGCCGTCCTTCTATTCCGATTATTTGTTTGTGCAGATGAAAACAATTTATCATTCATGATTGCCATGCGGAGCGAGGGGGGCGCGCAGCCATAGTCAAACAAAATGGGTAAGGCTCGCAGATACCGCTGATTACGCAGATCTTTAGGCACAGCGGATATTTTCCGTGGATGGTGGTTGGAGGACACATAGATTGAACGTTTTCGTTGTATGTACAATGTACGATGATGTACGTTGATAAGATAACGAGCATTGTCGTACATTTACCGAGCATATATAAATAAATGAGCAGAGACAAGGAGTTTGACCCCTGTCATGCGAGACAACGAAGGATGAAATCTAAGGTTTGTTCCCTCAAGAGGAATGAGTACAGGCATAGGCGTTTACCACTTTAAGATTGTAGGAAAATCATTTCAACGAAGACTGTCTAAAACGGCTAAGGGTTCAAAATAGACGTTTTACTACTTAAAGATTGTAGGAAAATCATGGTCAGCCTTTTGCTCCTAATAGAGCAATGGGGGTGTTTCAAAATTCTGGTTCATCCTCTTTTTCGTATTATTTTTTAAAACAATGCCTCGACTTTCACAAGCCGGGGCTTTGTCATATCACAAAAATTTAGTATCTTTGTGGTATAAACGAATTACATGGCAAAAGTACACTTTCGGGATTACAATCCCAAACAAATTATCCTTTTTCCTCAACGTCTTGACAAAGATATTGCGGAAAACGACCCCGTCCGCATTGTAGACACCATAGTGGACCAGCTCAAGCTGGACTTTGCCTTCTTTGCAATTGCTTTCAACATAAAGAAAATGTGCTCGAAAATCAACAAAAAAGGCAAGGGAAAGCCTTTTGGAGCCGCTAATACGGCCTATTTCTGCCTACTTGCGGTCTTGACGACTATAGAAACAACGAAAAATGGAATTTTAACTAAAAAGTCGGCCTAATCCTAATTTTACAACTGTCATTGTAAAAGAAAAGAGGATGCACCATAAAACTTAATTATGATACACCCCCATTCTGATGCAACAAAGAATAGACATAACACGGTGGATGAGCATATTCCACATTGACACAGACATTATAAATACGCAAGGTGGACACGGGGTGACTGTCAAGAATAAAACAGCATCTTAACTTTTTATTCTGCCAACTGACTTTTGAGTTTTTGGTATTGCGAAGGCGTCATACCATTTATTTTGCGGAAAGCTTTGACAAAGCTGGAGGCTGTCTTGTAGCCAAGTTCCTCATATATGGCCTGTATCGTCATATTGCCATAATGCTGGGTATCGCTGAGACGTCGGCAAGCCTCACGGATGCGGAACTCATTGAGATAGGTTTTGAAGTTCTTGCCGTAAGTATCATTGATTACCATGGAAACATACTTCGTATTCGACCCTACCATCTTAGCCAACATTGCAAGACTGAAATCGTCCCGGCTTATCACGCTCACGTCTTCCAGCACACTGTTTACCTTTTCAAGCAATCTGGTGACCTGCTCCTCGCTCAATCCCAAATCGTGCGTATTATCTACGCTTGATGAACCTTCTGCCGGGACATCCCCAGAAGCCTCAGCATTATCCGGTTTGACTGCTTGTGCGGTAACAGGCTCCACCGTCTGAGTATGCTCCACAACCTGTAGGTATTGCTTGCGCAGTTGCTGGGCATTATCGTTCTGCCTTGTCAGCTCCTCATTCTTTGCCACGAGCAGTCTCTGCGATTCCAGAAGCCGACGTGTGCGCCTACGCAACTTTGCATATAGTACTCCGACGATAATCGAGAAGAGCAGGAAAACGAGAATGGATCCGGTAAGCCACTGATTACGTCGCGTAAGTCCACCGATTATAGTATCGTTTTGCCGATTTTCATAGTCGAAAAGCCCGTTGAGCGCAGCATTCATGCGCTGATGACCGAAAAGCGAATCGTTGAGTTCAAGATACCGTTTCTTGTATTGGTCCGCGCTCGCAGAGTCGCCCAGATGCCGGTATAAGACAAATAGGTCCTGGCAGATGGATATTTCGCCCGAGATGTCATTATTTTTGTAAGCTATCTCATAGCTCTTCTTGTATTCTTTTATCGAACGGGCATATTGCTTCTGACGGTAGAGTATGTTAGCCATTTCCTGATGTACAAGGGTCTGATAGCGCGGTCCCAGATTCTCGTCGTCCACGAGTTGCAGTGCCTGCTGCTGATAGAACAGCGCCGGTGCAAAGCTGCCCTCTGTCTTCGCTATCAGGCTTTTGTTTGCCAGGGCGTAATAGCGGTATAGCGGAGTGGCACGGTATGGCAGGCTCATCTGTATCTTATACCATCGGCGCGCCTCTGCCGGGTCACCCTTAAAGCAACAAACCTGTGTAAGATTGATTGCCACCTTCAGCTGAGTCTCCATCATGTGGCTTTCAGTCGCCATGTTGTATACTTTCTTGAAATAATATTGTGCCCTGTCGAAATCGCCCATGTACGCATACACATTGGCTATATTGCCAAGACTCTTCAGCTGCGTATTGATATCGCCGTCGGTCTGTGCCGCCTCCAGCGCCTGTGTGTAGAGAGTGAGGGCCTCTGAAAACTGTTCGTTGGCAAAATACTTGTCAGCCTCAGCCTTCAGGCGCACTCCGTCCCCCGGCTTCCTGTCAAGTCCAAACATACATGATGGTATCAACGCCAACATAAGGAGCATCGCATACATGTACCGGCGCGATGATACCAATGATAGACAATATGAGTATGAATGAGCTGAAGTCATGCTGCAAAGATACAATTTTATTGACTATTAAGAGCTTTTTTTCTTTATTTTCTTGAAATTATAAGCATATCAATTCATAAAATGGTGGAATAAGTATTAATCCGATTAACTTTGCATTAGATTTTATAAAATTTCATTACATTTCTCACAAATCAATCAAAGCTTATGAGAAAAATTATTCATTTCCTAGCTTTAGTCGTCGTACTCTTAGCTTCATTGCCTATAGGGCTGCAGGCTCAGAGTGCTCTGGCAATACAGCAGAAGATGCTGGCATCGCCCAAGCAGACGATAGCCAAGGCTAAACCATTGAAGGCGGAGGCGAAGAGCATCCCCTACAATGAGAATTTCAATGACACTGTAAAGTGGAAAGAGTGGTCGCAGATCGACAACCAGACATGGCTCTCCTCCAGCGATCAGGATGTATGGCAGCATTATCAGTGGGGAGGTCCCGACTACAAGGGTGCTGCCGTGGTGTATCAGAATCATGCAGTAGGCCTCAACACGTGGCTCATATCTCCCGGGCTGAGCCTCAAGGGGGGCATGACCTACAGAATTTCCTTCTGGTTCCAGTGCTGGTTTGCTCCGGTGCATCATGTTTACCTGCTCACCTCGCCCACCGACACCGTGACAGGGCGCATCAAGGTGATCGACATCGTCAAGGAGTCGTCTATCACCGACAACTTCAGTGCTGACGTGGAAATACCTTCCGACGGAACATACTATCTTGCATTCTTCGACAATACGCCTTATCGGTACAACGAAACGGCCCTGAGCTACAGTGCTACGATAGACAACATAAAGGTGGAAGCTGTGAGCAACAATGCCCTGCCAACAGCTCCTACCGGTCTTACACAAGTGCCGGGCGCAAACGGCGATACCGCAATGTCGCTGAAATGGAAGAACCCTACTCACAGCAAGAAAGGCGAGCAGCTCGACTTCCTCAACTATGCAAAGATATATATCGACGGCAAGGATTCCGTTGTCCTCACCGACAGTGTGCTTCCTGGCAGGCAGATGAGCTGGACCGATCCTAAGCCTACAATAGGAAAGCACACCTACAGCGTACTCGTGGGCAACACTGCCGGCGACGGCGATGCTGCCTCTGTGAATACATATATAGGTGTCGACAAGCCGGGAGCCCCGGAGAATCTATCTGTGGATTACGATGCCGATGCCGGCATTATTACTCTCGACTGGGACCAGCCACAGTTCGGACAAAAGGGGGGCTGGTTTGATCCTGCCGGAATCTCCTACCGTGTCGTCCGGCAACCGGGCAACAAGGTACTGGCCAGCAACCTCACGAGCCGACAATATGAAGACGACGACATCGACGACTATGCCAACTACGTCTACCAGATAACAACTCGCACCAACTCGGGTCTCGGTGCCACAGCCACATCCCGGGGTGTGCTTGCCGGTCAATCGGCTACGCTGCCCATTCGTCAGGACTGGGAAGACAGCACTACCTATGCCACATGGCAGGTTGTGGACAACAATGCCGACGGCAGCACTTTCACTGTAGACCATTCCAACGGCTACAACAGTGCATCGGCTATCGGCTGGCATTTCTATGCCCAGAATGTCGACAAGGATAAGGACGAGTCTCTCTATGCTCCTCCTGTGGAACTCGTTGCCGGAAAGAAATACAAGGTATCGTGCTTAGTAAACAGCAACCCGTTTTCATCTTTCTCTCTCGACATCACGTATGGTTCCGCTGCTACCAAAGACGCTCAGACCAATACTATAAAGATATACTCCGGCGTGACTTCCGGGGGTGGTTATGCCCAGATGGCTGATACTTTCCAGGTGAGCAAGTCAGGACGATACTTCATCTCCTGGTGGCTCCACGACACGCCATCCACCTACGTTTACTTCGACAACTTCCGCATCGAAGAGCTGTTTGACAACAACCTCGAGGCTACAGGACTGAGCAATCTGAATACAACGCCTACTGCTGGCGACAAGATCAGCACCGCCGTGGCATACACAAACCGTGGCTCGAAGAACGCATCCCACTTCACGGTGCAGCTGCTCGACAACGACAACAACGTACTCGGAAGCTCCAGCGTCGCCGCCACGCTTGCTGCCGGTGCCACAGATACAACCAATATTTCGTGGACAGTACCGGATGTGGAAGGCTCGTTTGCTGTGAGAGGAAAGGTAATCATGAACAATGACCAGTGCTCTGCAGACAACGAGACCGAGCCTGGCTACCTAAACGTACAGGGCACAGGACTACGGGCAGTGACCATCGGCACTGGCTCGGAAGTATCCCGGAACGTACCTTTCTCATACAATGGAGGCATAATCAGCGAAAGCATCTATCGCTCCAGCGACTTCCAAGGCATGGCAGGCAATATCGACTCGCTATCGTTCAAGGTTCGCTTCGGTATGGAGCGCGACTTCCTCAACGTGCCATTCAAGATATATCTCGCCAATACCGAACAGGAGAGCATGAGCACCGGATGGATTCAGTCTGGCTCTATGACAAAGGTATTCGACGGCAATATCGATATGAAAACAGGAAGCTATGACCTCACTATCCGTTTCGACAACCCGTTCAGCTACACAGGAGGCAATCTTGCTGTGCTCGTAATGGGTCCGGCTGACAATACTCTCTTCCTCCAGCAAGGCTACGGCATGGGTACCTACGTCACTGAATACGGTCTCGAGGCTTCCCGTATATGGTCTACAGATGCAAGCTATCCGGAGGATCCCGACAACCTCGATAATACCAAAGGCTCATTCTACAGTTACGTGCCTAATGCTATATTCTATTTCAACCCGTCCAACTGTGGTTCTCTAGCCGGCACCGTGACAGATACTGATGGCAATCCGCTCTCTGGCGTCACCGTGTGTGGGGACAACTATAGCGGCTACGAAAACATCAAGGCCACAACTGATGCCGATGGCAAATACTTTATTAAATATGTGCCATCTCGCTCATGGGACATCAACTATACAGCTACGGCAAAAGGATATGCCGACGGCAGCGCTTACGTAAATGTCTATGCTGGCAAGACTACAACTGCCGACTTCCAGTTGAGCAAGTGCAAGGCCGTAACCCTCTCGGGTACTGTGACGAGTGCCACCGACAATGCAACTCCGGTGGCAGGTGCTACGATCGCTATCAAAGGCGACAACAGCTTCACTGCCACTACCGATGCTGATGGCAAGTACAACATCAGCGGCGTATATGCACAGAAGAACTACACCATCAAGGTCACCGCACCTGGATATCAGCTCTTCGATAATTATGGAGGATATTCTCTGCAGTTCTATTCCGACAATGACAGTACTGCCTCATACGACATCAACATCACACCGACAACGGCATCGCCCTATAGCGTGAACGCCGTTGACAAGGGCGACACTGCCGTTATCACATGGCGTAAACCTATCGAGAACATCTCCCTTACAAAGGCTTCCGATAATATCGTCGGCCAGTTTGGCGGAGCATACGAAATGGCCATAGGTCATCGATACACTGCTAGCGAACTGCAAGCCCTTGGCGCCGACAGCCTCTACTACGTCAAGTCGCTCAGCCTCGTACCTATGTCATCCTCTGCCTTCAAGATATCTATATGGCAAGGTGAAGATGGCAACGAGGAAAAGGTGTATGACGAGAACTTCACTCCAGAGAAATACGGAGCATGGATTACCGTCAACCTATCCAGACCATATAAGATCGACCCGACAAAGAGCCTCGTGATAGGCTACACCGTGGAGTCAAACATTGGTGCCTTCCCTGTAGGTATAGATGCAGGACCGCTGGTAGACGGCGGAGATGTGATTTTCGATCCGACAAACAATAAATGGTCTACAGCCCACGAGCTTGTTTCTTCTATGAATTACAACTGGGCCATCAAGGCCACACTGGGCAACGACAACAACTCTGCTGCAGTGCCTTGGGTTAACACCACAGCTAATGTTTCCAAACTCACAAACAGCTTCAACACTATATCTGTTGACTCTGTTGCCGGCCGTCTGCTGCAAGCAGCGCCTCAGGTGGCTTCTGCCCACTATGCTGTCCGTACACTCCCCCAGAGCGTTAGACCTGTGGCTCCTGCCAAGCTGGAACCTCTGAACGCCATAAAGGGCTACAATGTTTATCGCATGAAAGCCGGAGAGGAGAGCAGCACATGGAATTGGACTAAGCTCAACAGTGAGCCTGTCACAACAACCAGCTACAACGACACTACCTGGAGTTCTGCCGACAGCACCACATACCGGTATGCCGTACGCTCTTTCTACGGCAATCCCAACCAGTGGGGCGAAGGAGTAATCTCTGACGCCACATTCTCTGACGGAGTCGACAAGGGCCACTATGCTACCCTTACCGTCAACGTCAATGCCGACAAGGGTGATGCCGAGGGAGCCAGCGTGCGTCTTGAAGGCGACAACAAGGTTTACACGAGCAGTGTAAAAGATGGTAAGGCTACATTCCATAATGTGCGTTTCACTTACTACAAGCTCTCTGCTGTCAAGCCGCTCTACGACTATTACTCTAAGGATATAACCGTTATGACCAAGGAGGCTGCCGACACTGTGAACCTCTCATTCCACAGCAAGGCGCCGGAGTCGCTCATCTCGACCGACTATATCAGCGAGGCTCGACTCAGTTGGACTGCTCCTTCTGCTGCAAACACGGCTTATCTGACTCTCTCTACCGACACCATGTCCAACGCTTATGGCTTCCAGCCTGGCACTGAGTATATCTGCGGTGAGATGATTACACCCGACATGCTGTCTCCTTATTCTTACAACGATTTCTATATCGACCGCATCGACTTCTATGCCAATGCCGCCACTACCTACTCACCGCTCATCTGGGAAGGACCCGATGCCGATCAGACGGTACAGATGTTCCGCCAGGATTACGCTGTCTCTGAGGACGAAGTGGGCAAGTGGAACAGTCTGAAGCTACAGAACCCGATCAAGATCGATCCATCGAAAACATACGTCGTGGGATATGCCGTCACTGGTGCCACAGGACAGTTCCCTATGGCTATCGACAACCATGGATATTCCGATTCTTATGGCAGTTTGATGTACGGTTGGGATCAGAAGAATAATAAGTACGGATGGTTCTACGTGTCCAACTATGGCAACTGGATGGTACGCGCACATATCACCGACATAACGGATCCTGAAAAGGCACTGGCTGACAACGTGAAGTATGATATCTATCGTATGAACGAAGCTGACGTTGCCGACACCACAATGTGGACAAAGCTCAACGCCTCTCCTGTCTCGTCGACCGAATATACCGACAAGACGTGGAAAGACCTTGCCGGCAACACTACCTTCCGCTATGCCGTGAGAAGCGTATTCTTCGGCAACACGCTATCGGCTTTTACGCTCGGCAAGGAGATGGCTAAGGGCTCTGTGACTCTGCTCACTGCCAACATCACTACCAACAATAACCTTCCTGCCGCTGGGGCTGTGCTGCGCCTGCACTCGGGATCACTCAGCTACAAAGCCGCTGCTGGCGATGATGGCTCTATCGTGCTGCCAGGGGTTGCCAAGGGCAATGAATACGAAATAAGCCTGGCTAAGGAAGGCTACGATACTATCAATATTGTACGCAAGATAACTGCCGACAGAGATACTCTCTCCTTCCAGCTCGCCGAAATCAAGGCTGTGCCTGCAGGACTGACCGCAGAGGCTGCTGCCGACAACTCCGCCATGACTATCAGCTGGCTGGCTCCTGGCTCTTACGTTGCTAAGCAAGGATGGGCTTACTGGGATACCAACTCGGTTTACGGTGGCTTTGGCACTTCTACTGGCTTTGCTTCCGTAGCACAGCTCTTCACTACTGCCGACCAGACGGAGAAGGGCATGAAGGATCTCGACATTACCAAGATAGCATTCTTCACTACCAATCCTGACAACAACCCGGTACTCGACGGTGCTAGGTGGGAAGCAAAGATATGGCGTGTGAACAACAACGGAACTGTCGACGAGGTCTACTCTCAGCCTGTCGACAACGTGCAGAAGCCGGCTTGGAACACAGTAACGCTCACCACTCCGTACCATGTGAGCGGAGACGAAGACCTCCTCATAGGTTATACGTTCTATGGCACTGGCTCTCCGTTCGGGATCGATGCTGGACCTCTTGTGACCGGCAAGGCCGACTGGGCTAATTTTGGTTCGGGATGGTCAAATCTTGGAAGCTCTGTAAACAACTTCGACTACAACATCCTCATCCACACCTACCTATCAAAGTCGGACAATACTATTAGGACAGTGGCTCCTGCTATTGCCCATGCTGAGAAGATCGGTGGCAAGGCTGCCATTGCCGGCGGCATCACTCCTATGAAGTCGGCCGAGAGGGCAAAAGCCGTGGCAAGCCACCCGATGCTCGCATACAACTATCCTGTTCAGGGATACTACGTGTATCGTATGACTGCCGGCGACGAGGGCGACGAGTCTAAGTGGACTGCACTGACCGCTGAGCCTACCACAGCCACGAGCTACACCGACAACGGATGGAGCTCCGTCATCTCGGGCAAGCAATATCGCTGGGCTGTGAAGGCTGCATACGTAAGCGGAAACTCTGATGCTGTGCTCACCGACGTATTCAACAGCGACGGGACTGACGGCATCGACGAAGCCGTGGCTAGCAACTTTAGCGTGAAGTATGTCTGCGAGGGCGTCTACGAGGTTTCCTCCCCACGCTCTGCCACACTCACGGTTGCCAATGCAGCCGGCGCACTTGTCTTCCGCGGACAGCTCCAGGCTGGAAAGAACACCGTGAGACTGAATGTTCCTCGTGGTATATTCATTTTCAATGCCAACGCTGATGGATTCCACAAAGTGCAAAAGGTTGCGGCTAAGTAACTCCTTGTGGACTAAACAAGTTAAGGGATCGGGGACTCACAGGAATGTGGGCCCACGGTCCCTTTTGTCTATTACAGTTTGGCGGGAGGGGATCGCACAACCGCTGAGAAAAAACCCACGGGGTGACCCACCGTAGGGGCGGGGTTCATCCCAGCCCGGGAAAAATTGCCCGGCAATCTGTGCGGGGTTCATCCCCGCCCGCAATATCTGAAATTTTATCGGACAGCATTAATAAAAATAAAACATGAATAATAAATACTATATGAATTCATTCATAAAATTTCTCACTGCTTCATTGCTTCTGCTAGCACCCGCAGCCATGCGGGCTGTTCCTGCTTATCCGGGCAAGATGAAGGCTAAGCAGGCAGATGGTACTGAGCTTACTATTCAGCTCATAGGCGACGAATACGCCCACATGGCAGTGACAGCAGATGGCTATCCGCTGATCTTCAACCCTGTATCCCACAACTACGAGTATGCCACAGAGACTTCCGAAGGCCTCAAGGCAAGCGGTATGGCTGCCACAGAGACCACTCATCGTAATAATGCTGCAAGGCTATTGCTTGCCGGAGTGGACAAGGATGCTGCCTTGAAGCATTTTTATGAAGAATGGACTGAGGCTCGCACGAAGGCTCTGAATGGCAGACTGAAAAACACAGAAGGTAATAAGCTGAACTCGAAGGCTCCTTCTCATATCGTGCGCATCAGCTCTGTGCCAACCCTCGGACAGCATGATGTATGCGTGATTCTGGTGCAGTTCTCCGACGCGAAGTTCACAGACAACAGCGTCATGACCGACGCTGCTGCCTACTACGACCGCTTCTTCCACGAAAAAGGATTTTCTGAGCATGGCGCACGCGGCTCTGTCTACGACTATTACCGCTTCGCTTCGCAGGATAAATACGACCCACAGTTCAAGGTATATGGTCCTGTCACTGTCAGCGGGAAGGCTTCCGATTATGCGGGCGGCAGCGGCTCTGCGCTGACCTACAAGCTTATACAAGAGGCAATACCACTTGCCGACAGTCTCTACAACATCGATTTCAAATCTTTTGATACCGACAGCGATGGTGTATGCGACAATGTCTACTGTATCTATGCCGGCTACGGACAGGCTGACACGGGCAACTCTGGAACCATCTGGCCACACAGCTCCAACCTCGACCAGAGCCCGGGACAAGACCGGTCTTTCTTCCAGGACGGTGTGAAGATTGACCGATACACTGTATCCCAAGAGGTGAACGGACAGACCAGCGTACCTGTGGGCATAGGAACCTTCGTGCATGAGTTCGGACACGTGCTCGGACTTGCCGACCACTACAACAATGGATCGACGGCGGCTTATGGATATACCAATAATGTGGGCAACTGGGACCTCATGGCTAGCGGATCGTACAACGACGACCAGAACTGTCCGCCTACTTATTCTGCCTTCGAGCGATACAGCCTCGGATGGACTACGCCTGTGCTGCTTTCAGCTACCACCGACTCCCTGGTCGCCCTGTCACCGTATGAGGACAACGGCCAGTGCTACCGCATCTCTGTGCCGGGCAAGAGCAACGAGTATTTCCTCATCGAAAACCGCCAGCAGAAGACGTGGGATGAATTCCTGCCGGGACACGGCGTGCTCGTTTGGCACATCGACGAGAACCAGAGCCTATGGGATAAGAACCAGCCCAACGCCGACCAGAACCACCAGCACGTGGATATCGTGGAGGCTGGGCGTACGGCTTCTGCCACTGGTCTCGCCACTGATCCCTTCCCGGGGGCAGCTGACGTGAGGAACTTCAGTTTCACTCAGTGGAATGGACTTTCAGTCTTCGGCTTCGATTGGGTAGACGAGGATGCCGGAGGGCTGACATCATTCATTCTTTCCAATTCCAACTACCGTCTGCCGTCGCCTTCCGTTGCCGTTGACAGTATCATGGGCACAAAGGCGAGGGTGGAGTGGACAGCCAGCAAACTGGCTACTGCCTACAACGTAATGCTCTATAAGGGCTACGAGCGTGTCGACTCTCTATCTTCCACTGAGCCAGGTAGCGCCATGTTCACTGATCTGACGCCGCAGACTGAATACACCGCTTGCGTGGTTGCAACGCTCAATACCGTGCATTCCGACACCGTGAGCCTCACATTCACTACTCTACCTCTGCAGATAGAGGAGCAGAACCCCATCGCCCTCGAACCTTCTGATGTAACAAGACGCTCGTTCAAAGCAAGGTGGCAACCGGTGACTGATGCTGACAGGTACGACATAAATATTTATACTCGCACCCACGATAAGAAGGGAGTGGTGGGAACTGGCTTCGATAACTTCACGACTTCTGTGCCTGGACTGCCCGAGGGATGGTCGGTAACAGCCAAACAGGGGCGCAATGATGTGGACTATGGCAAAGATGCTCCGTCCATCCGACTGCGTGCCGACAGCGCACAGCTCATAGTTTCTATTCCAGGAAACAAGATCGACTCCGTAAGTTTCTGGCATTATGAGAGTAAGGCTGGACTCATACTCAGTGTTGATGGCTATAAAGATCATGCATGGACTAATCTGTGGCAGTATGAATCAGAACAGAAAATGAAGTCGACAAAGAATATATTCACCGACGGGGTGGACAGCCTGCGATTCATGATAACCCGAACTGAGGGTGTGACCGGAGGATATATCCTTCTCGACGATGTAGACGCTTGCTATATGTCCGACAACTTCCATCTTCTGAAAACCATTAGTACTACTGTGAATGGAGATCATGCACCTCAACCGTCAGCTGATGGTTCGGTACTGAGCTACAACGTCAGCGACCTAAACCCTGATTCTGCTTATGCATACAGCATAATTGCATTCTACGGCAGCCGCTTATCGCCTATGTCGGATACAGTCAGTGTCGACACTACTGGCGTGGTAGATGCCATCAGAGGGATAGCCATAGATACATCATCCTCCATGGCTGTATTTGACCTGCAAGGGCGACAAGTAGGCACAATAGGCAACGGCATACGACCGGAAGCAGTTTTGCCTAGAGGTGTGTACATAATAAGAGGGAGAAAAATTGTGGTAAGATAATAATTGTGGTAAGATAAAAATTCTGCCGAAAAAATCAGAATGCAGAAACATCCTTTGTAGTATGCCACGTATCCACCGTAGGGGCGGGGGGCATCCCCGCCCGAACCGCCCGTGGCGGTGTGTGTAAAACCAATAATGATTGTAAGCGTATCGGCATTCACGTATTGTCATAAAAAAGAGGGTGTATCAAAATTCTGGTTCATCCTCTTTTTCGTATTATTTTTTTTAACAAAGCCTCGACTTTCACAAGCCGGGGCTTTGTCATATCACAAAAATTTAGTATCTTTGTGGTATAAACGAATTACATGGCAAAAGTACACATTCGGGATTACAATCCCAAACAAATTATCCTTTTTCCTCAACGTCTTGACAAAGATATTGCGGAAAACGACCCCGTCCGCATTGTAGACACCATAGTGGACCAGCTCAAGCTGGACTTTGCCTTCTTTGCAATTGCTTTCAACATAAAGAAAATGTGCTCGAAAATCAACAAAAAAGGCAATGGAAAGCCTTTTGGAGCCGCTAATACGGCCTATTTCTGCCTACTTGCGGTCCTGACGACTATAGAAACAACGAAAAATGGAATTTTAACTAAAAAGTCGGCCTAATCCTAATTTTACGACTATCATTGTAAAAGAAAAGAGGATGCACCATAAAACTTAATTATGATACACCCCCACACCATAGGTGTCAAGCCTGCCCATGAAGAAAATCGCCATAGCGTAAAATTGCCTTACGGCATAAAATAAAGCAGAAAAAGAGTTCGTTGGTAAGAAAAACATCATGGCCCAAAGCAAAGATTGAGCGTTATACAGATTGAGCGTTATGATGATCACGAAGGTATCATCAGGCTTTCTAAACTGATTATGGGAAGATTCAGGGGATGTAAGGGGGGACACTACTGCTTTTGGGGTTGAAGGGTGAAACAAAATCTTTTTGAGTGAATTATGTTGACACATTGGCGATATCACATACGTTCAATCTATGTCTCCTCCAACCACTATCCATTAGATGGAAGCCGGCTGGCCGCCAAATGGAAGCCGACGGGCCGCCATATGCGGGCTGGTGGGTCGCCATATGCGGGCCGGTGGGCTGCCAGATGGGGGCCGCTGTCAAATGCCACAAATTTGAGGATTAGTAAGCCGTGCCGGGCACGGCTGGACCCCATGCGGGACATAGTGATCTTCGAAAAATGAAATTTTCAGCTATTTATTTGCTTTTATCAAAAGGTTCATGTATATTTGCACATTGCTACAATCCTAACAAGCCACACTCATCATGAAGAAAATCAGCATCGGCCTTCTGCCAAGAATCCTTATCGCCATTGTCTTGGGTATCGTCCTGGGCAATGTGCTGACCGCCCCGTTGGTGCGCATCTTCGTCACGTTCAATGCCATCTTCAGTCCGTTTCTCAACTTCCTCATCCCCCTCCTCATCGTCGGTCTCGTCACCCCAGCCATCGCCGACATTGGCAGAGGAGCCGGCAAACTACTGCTCGCCACAGTGGTTATTGCCTATGTAGACACCGTTTTCGCCGGACTGTTGGCCTACGGCACCGGCTCATGGCTTTTCCCGTCGATGGTCTCTGCCACGCAGAGCGGCGCGGCCCCACCATCGGGTGCTGACCTGGAGCCCTACTTCTCGCTCAACATTCCGCCCATGTTCGATGTGATGTCGGCACTCGTCTTTGCCTTCGTGTTTGGTCTGGCCATCGCCTACAGCAGCCTGCCAACACTGAAAAGTTTCTTCTGCGATTTTCGCGAAGTCATCGTCAAGACCATCAACGTGGCCATCATCCCGTTGCTGCCGCTGTATATCTTCGGCATCTTTCTCAATATGACCTACTCGGGCAAAGCCTACCGCATGATGGTCGTCTTTGCGCAGATCATCGTTGTCATCTTCATTCTCCACATCCTCATCCTGGTCTATCAGTACCTCATCGCCGGAGGCATCGTCCGCCGCAATCCCTTCCGCGCGCTGTGGAACATGCTGCCCGCCTATCTCACCGCCCTGGGTACGAGTTCTTCGGCTGCCACCATCCCCGTGACCGTCAGGTCTACGCTGCGCAACAAGGTTTCGAATGACATCGCAGGTTTCGTCATTCCGCTCTGCGCCACCATCCACATGTCGGGGTCCTGCATGAAGATCACAGCCTGCGCACTCACCATCTGCCTGCTCGACGGTCTGCCCCACGATCCCATGTTGTTTCTCAACTTCATCATGATGCTCGGAATCATGATGGTAGCGGCTCCCGGCGTGCCGGGAGGGAGCATCATGGCAGCACTGGCACCCCTGGCCATGATTTTAGGCTTCGGTAAGGAAGAGCAGGCACTGATGATCGCCCTCTATATCGCTATGGACTCTTTTGGTACAGCCTGCAACGTTACGGGCGACGGTGCCATTGCCATGGTTATCGACCGGATGTTCAAGGGGCGGCATAAGGATGTTGAAACGCTTCATGAAGCCTAAACGCGAACATTCCTGTTCTGCCATGGCGGCCACACACTGTTTGGGGCCTGGTGAGGTCTTTGCCGGTGCCCCATACAGTTTTTTTCAGAGGAAAAACAAAAAAAGTCGGCAAAACATTCGTGAGTCTACAAGATATTTCGTACCTTTGCGCCCACTTAACGTTCCTACTGTCGGCATAGCTCAGTTGGTTAGAGTATCACCTTGACATGGTGGGGGTCCTTGGTCCGAATCCAAGTGTCGACACAGTTCCCTTCAAATCAAAATCACAAGCCAATTATCTCTCCTTCGGAAGATAGTTGGTTTTTTTTGTACACTGCTGTAATGAGCAACCAAACAGAAGGCCTGCCACACCGATCGGTGTGACAGGCCTTCTCATGAGAAAAGAGTTTTGGCGACTTTTTCTTTCACCGCGTTATGATGGGATTGATCTGCACCGGCAGCCCTATCTCACAAATGTCCGGCTCTCAAGACCTTTCTTCATCACATATACGCCTTTTGGCAATGAAGCGATACGGCTCTTCAGACGGCTGGCTACCGTGCGAAGTACGAGACGTCCGGTGGTGTTATAAACGTACACGTCGCTGTCTTCAGCTGCAGCTTCAGCCTTCCTGATACCAGTGGCCTCTCCCATGGTGAAGTTGAGTCTTGCAAAATACGAAGGAATCAGCCACGACTGTGCCGTCACGTTGTACATCTCTATTTCATACGTCTTGCCTGTCTGGGCATTGAGAAATTCTCCATAAAACACGATGGTGTCGGTCTTCATGCGTCCGATGTTTACTTCTATGGTATCCATTGATGCAACGGGAGTCCAGTCGTCGTCAGGATCGAAGATGAGGGGTACGATCTTTGCAGTCATGTTTCCGCCCTCGTTTTTCAAGATGGCATGGAGTCTCATGTCGTCTTTGGGCACGTTATCATTGTCGGGCTCAAACCACATGTCATCATCCACCAGGATATCAGCTGGCTCTTGTGGACCCTTGATGGTCACGGTATCGGTTTTTCCAACCTTCTCCCAATATAAGTCGTCGTGTGCCACATAGAAGCGCAGCTTGTACTGTCCGCCGGGAAGTGAGAATGTCTGCTTGAAATCTACGTCCGTTGTAGCCTCGCTGGCCAAGGTGGCCTGCACGGCAGGACTTGTGTAAGTCTTGTAGCTCACGTCGTTGTCAACGGGAGCGAGTGAGAAATAGAGGTTGCCTGAGAATTCTCCTCCTTCATTATGGATCTTGGCGATCACTTCGCTCTCCTTATCGCTCTCCATCGGGGTGGGGTTGACCGTATAGTCTTCGAGGGAGAAAGCTGAGGCACCGGCCTCACTGTAGACAGCGGAGTCGCCCTTGACAGTGATGCGGTAGTAATTGTTGTTTTGAGGGATAACGTTCACCAATTGGTAGTCGCCCTTCTCACTATTCTCGATGGGGGCAAACACGAAGCGTGCGCGATAGATGCCGTCGGGCAGGCTGTCGGGCACGGCGAATCGGCGTTCCACTGTGCTGTATCCTTTGTAAGGGCTGAACTGGCGGATTTTAGATTCAGATGTTGCCACCACCTTGCCCGTATTGTCATAGACATTGAAGCGCAGCGAGGCGCTCACCGTGTCGTAAGTGTCGTTGTAGACCTCGTCGGCGATGAAAGTGACGGTATCCTGGCGGAGTTTCTTGGCCGAGAGAGCTTCGAGTTGATCACAGTCGAACACATAGCTCATCTTGGAATTTTCCGTGGGACGCTGTATGCCGATAATCATGTCTTGGTTGTAGTTGAATCCCAGTCCGCTGGCCGATCCGCCAATTCCCATTGTCTCCGGGTCGAGCGCCGTTAGCAGAAAGTAGCCGTTATCAATACCGCTCCATCCCCAGTTGATATGGAAATAGCCACTCTCGTTATAGCCGTCGCAGACGAAGGAGTGACCTTCCTGCTTATAGGTGGCACCATCGTAGACTACCGGGCGCCCGTTGTCGAGTTCGTTGCGCAGCATTTCTTCCCATTGGGTAGAAGTGTAATAGTTGCGCATCCGGTAGCTTGCGCCTGCGTCATAGCCAAAGTTCTTTACCAGAGCCTGTGAGATAGGATAGGAATAGGCACCGCTCGACTCGTCGTAGTCCATATCCACGCTCACTCCGGCATGGAAGATAAGTGTCGAGACAGCATCGATGGCTTCGGCCGGACTGTTCTCGTTGAGCGCCGGCAGCATTTTATCCCACTGATAAACGGTGTTGCCGAAATTGGCTGAAACTTGATAGCCTTGTGTGGCAGTGGTATAGCTGTTGGAGCCGATGCCCTGTACAGGCCACTTATGATAGTACATGATCTGCGACATAGCTGTGGCCACGCAGCCCGTGGCACAGCCATAGGGGCACTTCTTGTTGTATGGCTCGCCCTGGTCCCATTCTATATCTCCTAATAGTGGGCCGACAGTCTTGTCGCCTTCAGTCTTGCTAACGTTGTTCTGCAGCTGTGGATGAGAGAAGAGAAAAGCAATCTGGCGCTCGTAGCCCTCAAGCCATGCCTTTAGATTGGAGGGCGCGTTGGTGATGCTGAAGCTGCCACGGTCGCAGTAGCCGAGGACGGGAGTCGTGCGGTCGTCGCCGGAGACGACGACATATCCCGCATTGCCCTCACGGTTGAACACATAGAGGGTGTTGTCGTTGCCTTGTCTGGCGCTGTAGGCCAGCGTGAGCTTTTGCCCCGATGCCTGACGCATCATCCCGTCTGCGACAGCCGAGCTGAGGAATTTGCCGGCCTGCATCCGCGCCTGGTTCAAGCCTACAGGAGCCGCCATCAATAGCTGAATGGTCGGCAAAAACAGCAAAGAAAGGAAAATCTTCTTCATAGATTTCACGCAATTTGAATAAATTAATAGAATAGAATAGATGAATTAACCGGAGGCAAATTTAGCGAAATGCAACTGAAATCCGTAAAAGCAAAGGTCAGACAATGTTCTGATTCTTAAAAAAGAGCATGATTTGCTATTATCATGCGCCAAAATGGCCAAATGGCGAAAGTTCTTTGTATATAGGCTGCTGATATTTTTCCTCTATCCGGAGAGGCGGTCCCCCGTGACCTCGCCCACTTTGGCCATGTAGGTGTCTACTCAAGAGGCATCGCTGTCGGAGACAGGCTTCTCTTTGGCGTAGAGTTGGAACTCGGAAGGTGAAAGCCCCGTGATTTTTTTGAAGACATTGAGAAAGTTGCTTCTGGATCTGAATCCTACCGACGAGGCTATAGCGTCAATGGTGAAATGGCCGAAGTTCTCCTTGTCCGACAGCCGGCAGCAGGCCTACTTCACCCGGCGGTCATTGAGCAAGGCCCTGAAGTTGCAGCCATAGCATTCGTTGATGACCTGCGACACGTAGCGGCTGTTGCTTCCTACCTTCTCGGCTAACTGCTGCAAGGAGAAGTCGGGTGAGGCGATGACTTCCACATCGTCCATCACGTTGCCGATGCGCTGGCGCAGACTCTGCTTGCCACTCTCGTCAAGCCCACTGGAAGCATATTTCTCCGTTTGAAGTTTCATCAGCTCAATGTTTTTCCTATACAATGTCTCTGCATAGCTTTTCTGCTTTCTGTACAAGCGGAACATTATGCAGAGCAGCGTTGAGATCACCAAGGCTACAGCCAAAGCTGCCCCAAAGGCTGTCTCCATGTGGCGCTGCCTGAGGAGCGAGGCTTTCAGCAGGGCGTTGTTCGTGTTCATCTCACACTCGAATTTTTCCTGGGCTACATGGTGCAGGTGGCTGGAGCGGATAAAGTTGTTTTTGGCCTCAAGATGGCGATAGCGGAACTCACGAGCCAAGTCGTGTTGGCCCGCCAGGCTGTAGTTTTGTGCCATTTGCTTGTAGATGCCCATCACCTCATCCGGGAGATGATGGGTTGTAGCTAATAGTAAGGCCTGCTTGAGGTAGCTGATGGCATCGGCATATCGGCCAGCTTTTTGGCACGACATGGAGACGAGCTCTAAACCGGTAGTGACATACCTTAGGCTGTCGACGGCGTTATAGGCTTTCACGTGGTGGAGCGCAGCAACGAAATTTTTCTTTGCCTGTAGGTATCGCTTGGCAGCCTGATGCTCGATGCCACGGGCCACATAGAGCAGATAGGCGGGATTGGCAAAGTGGACTTTGCTATAGGTTGACTCTACGAGCCGGGCATCGGCAAGAATGGAGGAGGCATTGCCCGACAATACGGCCACTAATGCCATGTTGAGAAAGCAGATCGCAGAGTTATCCGAAAAACGGTGGGTAAGAGATATTCGTAAGGCTTTGCGGTAATAGTCGATGGCCTTTGCGTCGTAGTCAGCACCTGCGAAGATGTTGCTCTCCATGTAGCTCAGAATGCCAAGATTGCCGTAGACGCACGACAAAACATCAGGATATCCTTCCCGCAGACTGATGTCCTGGGCCCTGCGCAAGTAGGTGTATGCTCTACCGTAATCGACAAGAAACGACATGTAGATATAGCCCATCTGCATGAGCGAATAGGCCGTGAGGTGGCTGTTGGCCTTATCCTTGCTAATTTCATTGCGGCTCACGATGATGCTCAAGCAGAGCAGCGCGCTGTCGGGCTGGCAGAGCCGGTCCATATATAGGCTGGCCTCAGTGAGCAGACGTTCATTATCCCATCGTGATAGTTCTTTGTAGGATTTTGTGGCGGCCTGGGCTTGGAGAGTTGCAAGAAGAACAAACAGTAAAATATGCAGACTTCGTTTCATTTCTTTTTCTATTTGTCTGCAAATATACGAATATTTTTCAAAATTCGGTTTTATCACCTCCTGAAGACAAACAAAAACTATCATAATGCATTATGAATAATGCATTGTCATGTGGTTGTGCAGCCTTGGTCTTTACCCCGTGTCCCTTACCCCTTTAAGATAGAAGAGGCGATGGCCCAAGGGCGAGAACGAAAAGAGGGTGTACCATAATCTATATATGCTACACCCCCTCATCTACAGTGACAGGAAAAATATTATCGGCGCAATACTTTCTGAATACTGACGGTGCCGTCGGCTCTTTGCGTACGTTTGACGTAAATGCCCGATGCGGGTGCTGTCACACGGATTCCCGAAAGGTTATAATAAGTGACGCTCTGTGAGCCCGACTTATCTTCAACTGATTTAAGACCAAGCGTTGTATTGTAGACAATGTCTGAAGTCTTTTCCACTCCCTGGCTCTTGTAGACACTTTGAATGCCCATCTTCTCGAAACCGCTCATGTTGTAGTAGATGACGTGATAGTCGTTGCCACCGCCCAAGATGTTGTCGTCTGAATAGTTATAGGGTATATCAGTTACAGTGACGGAATCGCCGCTTTCCGATGCCAGCGTGAAATCGCAGGGCTCCGAGTCGTCGTCAAGGTAAATGCGGTAGTAGAGGTTGGCCGGATTAATGTAGTTTCCTTCTTCGTCCTCATGCTTTAAATCGAAACAGGCATATCCGTACTGATAGGTGTCGTTGTAAGCCATAAAGGAAGTCCAAACCGGCTGCGCGGGAACAACGGGCTGTTCTACATAACGGCGGAAGAAGGGCTTGAGATAGCACTCGTGGAATAGAATATCGTCGTTGCCTGCGTTGACGAGGATGGCGTTGGTGTCGGCGGCAAAGAGACCTTTGTCGGCATTGTAGTCGAACGTCACTTCGGGTGCGTCGTAGTTGTATACCGTGATCCACCCTCCGTCGTTGTCCAACTCATACGAGGATGCCTTGGCATAGCATAGTGTGCTATAGACGGAGTCGACACCTAAGAATTGCCCGGTTGGCATCACGGCCTTGTTGCCTTCTATTTTGGCTTTCATCACTCCCTGTGGCAGGATGTTGGCGAATCCTTTGATGTATAAGGTATCGTTGGCAATGGCACCGGAAACGAGCCTCTGAGTTTTCTCCCCATAAGCAGAATAATTGCCAAGAACAAAATCGGTTGTCTCCACTCCTTTAGGGAGACTATTGGGTGTTTCGTAGAACGGCTCAAACGTGCAGTTCATGTCGCCGTATCCTGGCCAGGTGCCGTCTTCGTCGAGTACTCCACCGAGCAGCAGAGAGTCGGGAGTGGCACTGTCGAGGGTCAAAGAACTGTCGGCTCCCATTCTGTAGGAAATGCTCGTCACAGAAGAATCTGGTGCCCACGACTGGTAGGTGTATTCCTCCCCCGTCCATTCGTCGGTAGCCGTGACTGTCGTCTTTTTCATGGCATAGAGATAATAGGTGAACTCCTTGCCATAATACCAAAGGTGGCACGATACCTGTGGCAGGGAGATGGTCACCAAGTCGCCATTCTTGGTGCCTTTCACCCATGTGCCACCATTGGCCATGTCGGTGACGTAGCTCTTAAAATATACATTGCCGTCGTCGCCCATCACCACATAGGTGCCTTTGTTGTTATACGCGGCGGGTGTTGGCGTACCGTAAAGGGGAATTACGTCGATTCCCGACCGCTTCATCAGCATCAGTTTTCCGGCGGGCTGCTCACTGATGATATCTACGTCGCGCTTCGGGGCCTTGTTGTGGCGCGCTGTGGCCGGAGCCACAACGCTGGCCTTGGCAGCTGGGAATCTTTTGGCGCAGTAAGAGTTCTTGGCGGGTGTCACAGTTCCATAGGGCCGCTGCTCCTGTGCGGTAGAAGACAAAGCTGAAAACAGCAATACTGAAAGTAAAAACATCTTTTTCATAAGCATATTCGTTTTATTCCTTCTGTTTCAGTTGCAAAAATAGAAAAAATCAAAGGCAAAAACTATGGAAGCCAATAGTTTTTTGTGCTTTAATTTACTGAATCGGGAATTTTAACGTCTGAATCGGTATGAAATCTCAAGGAGGCAACAAAAGAAGTGTGGCTTATTTGGCATACCATTTGAGAAAATCGCCACGCCGTTCAAAGGAGACGATAAAGCTTTCCTCATGGTTTCCCCATCTCAACACGACCTCTAATCGCGACTTGCTGTAGCGGTTGACCGTGGCGATAGAGTGGATGTTGACAATGGCGTTGCGGCTAAGCTGGAAAAACATTTGGGCGTCAAGCCTTCCCATTACATCCTTCAGTGTGGGGAAATCGGTGAGGATGCTGCGCCCGTCGGTCATATAGGCATAGACGATTTTGTCCTCGCTTACAAATCCCGCTATGGTGTTGCCGGGGGCACTGGTCATGCCGCCGTGGGCTCTCAGTAGGACGCGCTGGCTGACCTGGGGATGCAGGGCCTCCATCTTCGTGAGCGCAGTTTGAAGTTCAGACTGCTTAACGGGTTTGAGCAGGTAGTCTACGCTGTTCACCTTGAAAGCCTTGATGGCGTAGTCGTCGTAGGCCGTCGTGAAGATGACGGGTGTGTCCACACGAATCTGGTTGAAAATGTCGAAGCAGTTGCCGTCGTCAAGTTCAATATCCATGAATATCAGGTCGACATCGGCACGAGAGGCGAGCCAGTCCACCGTATCGGCGATGTTGTCTGAGGTGAAGACAAGTCGATAGTCGGGTCGGAGAGTGCTGATGGAGTGCTCGAGCATTCTCTTGGCATACTCCTCGTTTTCTATAATGGCGTAGTTTATCGTCATGATTGTTGTGGGGTGTGGTGGAGATAGGGCAGTTCCACTTTAAAGGTCGTTCCGTCGTCGCTGATGCGCAATTCTTGGTTTTCGCTGCGGCAGAGTGAGGCGAGATAGCGCAATCCGAAATGCGACGTGGTGGCATTGGGCTTGCGGTGGATGGGATTGCAGACGGTTACCGACTCCAGGCCCACCATGACCGTGACAACCATGGGGCTCTTGCGGGAGAAGGCGTTGTGCTTGACCACATTCTCCAACAGCAGCTGAAGGCTGTAGGGCACCATTTCCTGCTGGTGAACGTTGTCGCGCCCTTTCACCTCGACCTTGAATTTCTCTGCAAAGCGCATTGAGAGCACAGAGGCGTAGGAGTCCATGAATTCGAGCTCATCCTTGAGGCTGACACTCCGGGAATCTCTGTTGGCGAGCAGATAGCGGTAGATGTCGGAGAGCCTGTCGACAAAGGCAAGGCTCTGGTCGGTGTCGGTGAGGATGAGCGACTTGAGAATATTGAGCGAGTTAAAGAGAAAATGGGGGTTCACTTGTGCTTGGAGCGCCTCAAGCCGGTATTGCAGGGTGCGTCGCTGGGCCTCTTCTTTCTCTTTGGCCTCACGCTTGAAATTGCGAATGTAGAAAACCACTTCCACGATGAGGAAGATGAGCACGTTGTTCATGGTCACGCCGGGAATGTCGACGTTGGGGCTGATGAAGAGACCGTAGACGACATAGTAAAGGCCAATGACGAGAAACATCAGGGCGAAGGAGACGACGAAGTCGATGGCTACCTTCTTATATATACTGTGGCAGTGGTATTGTGTGACAAGGATGATGTTGAGAATGAAGGTAAGGCTGATGGGGAGAAAGTTCAGCCAGAAGTTGCGCATATACCGGGCAATACTGGCGTAGGGAAAGATGGAATGTGTGGTGATGAGGTCGTAGAAGACCGAGAACCAGGCATAATAGAGCAGAATTGTGATGAGCCATCCTGCCAATGTTTTTACCTTGGACTCTTTTGCCTGTATGTGGGTTGTATTCATCCTTCTTTTAAAGCCGCTCCATCAAAACTATAAAAATGGGGGCGCAAGTTTAATCGCCCCCATCCGAAGTCTGTTAAGAAAATGGCCGCGCCTAAACGCTGCGGAAAGCCGTTAGGGCGCTGCCGCGATGCTATTTGCATCCTGTCTTGTGGGTCATGATGTCGAGCACCATGTCGTCGGTCTCGCACATGGCTTCCTTGCCAATGCTGGTCAGGTTGCGGATGCTGCGGTCCACATCCTCGTCGATGATGCCTTCGGCGGCGGTGACATGCTTACCCTCTATGCTGAGCATGGCGGAGAGCATGGCGGTGGAGACACCACTGCTGATCTTCAGCGCACAACTGGGCTTGGCTCCGTCGCAGATCATTCCGGCGAGGTTGGCAATCATGTTCTTCACCGAGTAGCACACACGCTTGTAGTCGCCTCCCATGAGATAGGTGATGCCACAGCTGCTGCCGATGCTGGCCACCACGCAGCCGCAGAGTGCCGACAGTCGGCCAAGGCTCTGCTTGATGTAGATGGCCGTGAGGTGGCTCAGGCACAGGGCGCGGATGAGCTCTTCCTCAGTGTTCTCGTTTTCCATGGCAAACACAGCTACGGGATTTGTCGCGCAGATGCCCTGATTGCCCGATCCGCTGTTGGACATCACTGGGATCATGGCTCCACCCATTCGGGCATCGCAGGCTGACGCGGTCTTCGAGATGATGTGGGAGTAGATGCTGTTGCCGAAGATGCCGTGGCTCAACGGCCGGTCCATGGTCTTGCCCAGGCAATGGCCGTAGTTACCCTTCAGGCTCTCAGCCGCGGCGCGCATATTCACGTCGCGCACGTTGAGGAAGAAGCGCAGCTTGTCTGCCGGCATGTTCATGGCGAAATCCCAAACCATCTTCATGTTGAGTCTGACATCGTCGCCCGACGAGCTTTCGCTTCCGCCTGAGCGGTTGTCGAGCGTCACTTTGTCGTTGAGTGCCTCATAGATGAAGTGGGTGTGGGTGCGGGCGATGATGGCCGTAGCCTTGTCGCGGGAGCCGTGGGCCGAACAGGTCACTTCGATATAAAGCTTGTCGCATTTGCCGGGCTTCAGTCCGATGTTGATGCGGTTCTCACAGATATATTTCTTGCCTTCCTCCAGGCTCTTGGGGGTAAGGTCCTTGATGACTTCCAACTGGTATTCCGACTTTCCGATGAGGGCTCCCAAGGCGACGGCGATGGGCAGTCCGATCATGCCCGTTCCTGGGATGCCGACACCCATGGCGTTTTTCAAGATGTTGGCCGAGAGCAGGACATTAATTTCTTCGGGGCGGGTGCCAAGGAGTTCTGTAGCGCGTGCCGTACAGAGCGCCACAGCCATAGGTTCTGTACATCCTACCGCAGGCACCACTTCGCGGTGGATAAGGTCAAGGATTTGTTGTTGTGTTATTGGGTCTGTCATAGTATGTTTAAAAAGCGAAGGCCCTCACTGTCCCTCTCCGTAGCGGGAGAGGGGCGGTGAGGGGCCTTATTATTTTCTATAGTTTTCGAGTCCCTTGTTGAGGAATTGCAGGAAGGCGCTCACGTCTTCTTTGTAGGAGAAGCTGCCGGCGAGCGGATTGCCGTCGTTGTCGACAGGAACGTAGAAGGGTTGTGTCAGGGCGCCAAACTTGGTCTGCTCCAGATAGGCCCACTTGTCGCCGATGGTGCGGAGGGTCTTGGGATTGCCCTCGGCATCCTTCACGTGGATGGGTTCGGGCAGCGGAGTCTTGTCGTCGACGAAGAGTGAGATGAGCACATAGTCCTTAGTGAGTTTGTCGGCTACGGTCGGGTCGGTCCACACGGCAGCCTCCATCTTGCGGCAGTTGACGCAGCCAAAGCCGGTGAAGTCGAGGAATACGGGCTTGCCCTGTGCCTTGGCGGCGGCCATGCCTTCCTCATAGTTGGTGTAGGCGGCGCGTACCTCCTTGGTGTTGAGGTTGAAGTCTTGGGTATACATAGGTGGCGCGAATGCGGAAACGGCCTTGCAGGGCGCGCCCCACAGGCCCGGCACCATGTAGATGGCAAAAGCGATGCTACAGAGGCCGAGCATGATGCAAGGTACGGGCATCGGCTTGTCGATCTCGCCACCGGCGGCATCGCTCTGGAACTTGAGTTTGCCGATGAGGTAGAGACCCATGGCACCGAAGATGACGATCCACAAGGAGAGGAAGGTCTCGCGGTCGAGGATATGCCAGCCGTAGGCCAAGTCGGCCACAGAAAGGAATTTCAGCGAGAAAGCCAACTCGATGAAGCCCAATACGATCTTGATGGTGTTCATCCAGGAGCCTGAGCGGGGAGCGCTCTTCAGCCAGCTGGGGAACATGGCGAAGAGTGTGAAGGGCAGCGCCAGGGCCAGGGCAAAAGCAAACATGCCCACCGTGGGGCCTACCCAGTTGCCACTCGTGGCGGCTTCTACGAGCAGCAGACCTACGATGGGCGCTGTGCAGGAGAAACTCACCAATACGAGGGTGAAGGCCATGAGGAAGATAGAGAGCAACCCCGTTGTAGTCGAAGCCTTGCTGTCGACCTTGTTGCCCCAGGAAGAGGGGAGCGTGAGCTCAAACCATCCGAAGAAGCTCACGGCGAACACCACGAGCAACAGGAAGAAGAACACGTTGAAGACGGCGTTTGTGGCCAGCGAGTTGAGCGTCTCGGGGCCGAAGACTGCCGTCACCACGAGGGCCAGCAGGAGGAAGATGACGATGATGGAGACACCATAGGTGATGGCGTCGCGAATGCCCTTCTTCTTGTCGTCCTTGGCACGCTTGAGGAAGAAGCTCACGGTCATCGGGATGATGGGCCACACGCAGGGGGTGAGGAGGGCGAGCAGACCGCCGACAAAGCCCATGGCAAAGATGTACCAGAGCGAACGGTTGGCCTTGGTGACGTCCTGCTGTGCCTTCAGTTCCTTCACCACGGGGCGGTAGAGCTTCTGCATGTCGAGCGAGGCCAGCTGGTCGGCTGTGACGGCCGGGGCGGCAGAGTCCTTGGCGGTGGTGTCGCCCTGCTGTGCGGCCAAAGCGGCTAAGGAGTCGGCCTTCTGCTTGGCAAGCTCCTCGGGGCTGGGCTGTGTGGCCTCGGCCGTAGCGGGCGACTTGCCCGACTTGTGGAGTTCCACCTGGGTGGGTGGCATACACATCTCGTCGTTGCAAGCTCCGAACTCGAGGTAGCAGTCTAATTTGAAGTTGGGCTTTGTGAATTTTATTTTTTGTACAAACTGCACGCTGTTCTCAAAGTAGCGCAGTTTCATACCGAAGATGTTGTCGTATTGCGAGATCTCGCGTCCACGGTGAGTGAGCTTCCCCACCAATTCCACGCCATCCATCTTGTCGGTGTGAAAGGTGGCCTCTATGGGGCCGTCACTACCGAGATTGGTGGAATATACGTGCCATCCCTTGTCAATTTTTCCTGTGAAAACGATTTCGGCTTCAGCTCCCTTTCCCATTTTCAATGCCGATGTGAAATGTACGGGATTCTGCGCAAAAGTAATGACTGCCGTTATTAGTAGCGTAGTCAACGTTAGGACTCTTTTCATCATAGGTGTGACTTTCTATTGCTTTTGTAATTGTAATTGTTAGAAATAATATGGCAAAGATAGCGGAAAAACGAATAATTACAAAATTTATTTCTGTTTTTTTATGCGAAGATGGAAAAATAGATATTGTGGTCTGTCTGCTTGATATACGTTCATTCATCTTCTCCTCCAATTGTGAGCCCGCGGGCCGGCATGTGCGAGCCCACCGGCTTCCATTTGGAAGCCCACCGGGAGGCATATGCGGCCCGGCATCTACAGCCACATTTTTGGTTACGATGAGCTGTTTCTCACAAAATATCTATGGGCGAAGGAAAATAAAAATGGACCCGCTCCGTTGCAGAAACAAATATCAGACTCGTTCATGATGATGAAGAATGCAATACATGGGCTTTTGGCCTCAATGTTTTTCGTGCTTACCGGTTGCGCGGCTTCGGCTGCCATGGGCGGGCAGCCCCAGCGGGAGGTGAGAGCTGTGGTACAGGGCGACAGCATCGTTGTCACCTGGCAGAGGATGAAGGGTGACAGGCGCCGTACTGCTTTCGTTGTAAAGCGCAACGGTAAGGCCGTTACGCCCAAGGCCCTGCGCGGCACTTATCGCTATGTAGACCGCACGCGTCGCGGCATCATCCGCCGTGGATGCCTGCTCATGCCCGAGGATGTGACCTACAGCGTGACCGGTGGAAAATACAGCGGAAGCACGGTTGTCCGTGGAAAAGTGAATGAGCCATGAAACGTGTCGTTATCAGCGCAGGCAAGAAGGCCTTGCTCCGGCAGTGGGCCGAGGAGTATGAGAACAGCAGTTTTCTCGAAGGCGATCCGTCGTGGTTTATGCATCAGGTGGAGGAGCGCGAAAATCAGGAGGTCATGGCGTTCCTGGCCTCTTGTCTGAGCTATGGCTCGCGTCCGCTTTTCATGCCGAAGATACAGCGGTTGCTTGACTTGTCGGGCGGCAACCCCTACGAGTGGGTGATGAGCCACGGCTATGAACAGGCACTGCCCGACAGCGGCGAATGCTTCTATAGGCTCTATACCTGCCGTGACATGCGCCGCCTGCTCGCGTCGCTCCGTGCACTGATGGACTGTTATGGCTCCATGGGCGGCTTTATGCTCAGCCTCCCTTCGCCCACAGCCCTGTCGGCACTGGAGCAGACCACAGCGTGGTTCAGCTCCCACGGCAGTGGCGGTATTATTCCCCTCGACACGCGATCTGCCTGCAAGCGCCTCTGCATGTGGCTGCGGTGGATGGTGCGCGACGGCAGCGAGGTTGACCTTGGACTCTGGAGCACCGTCATCGACAAGCGCACGCTCATCATGCCCCTCGACACCCATGTGGTGCAGCAGGCCATGTCCTTAGGACTGCTGTCTTCCCACACGGCCAGTATGGCCTCCGCGCTGCGCCTGACGGCTCTCATGCGCCGCGTGTTTCCCGACGATCCGCTCAAAGGCGACTTTGCTTTGTTTGGCGCCGGAGTGGGAAAATAATAAAGGGGGGCGCACCCGGCAATACGGATACGCCCCCGAAACATTAACAGTTGAAACAGCGCTATGAAGTACTTGCGTACCATAGTTTATTTTAAAATGTAGTTTACCCTTTCATTTTTTTTAACCCTCCAGATCCTATTATTCGTATCTGATGGCTTCAATGGGATCAAGCTGGGCGGCTTTCTTGGCGGGATACCATCCGAAGAACACTCCGGTGAAGGTACACACGGCGAAACTCATGATGATGGTCCACAGTTCGATATAGATGGGCCAATGGGCAAAGAACTTCACGGCATAACTTGCGCCGACGCCTAAGAATACGCCAATGAGTCCGCCCGTGACGCTGAGCATTACGGCTTCGATGAGAAATTGGTTGAGAATGTCGATGCCCCGTGCTCCGACGCTCATGCGGAGTCCTATCTCACGTGTGCGCTCCGTCACGGAGACGTACATGATATTCATGATTCCTATGCCACCGACGATGAGCGAGATTCCGGCCACACAGCCCAAGAGGATCGTGAGCATGTTGGTCGTGGAGTTCATCATCGAGGAAAGCTCCTCCTGCGACCGGATGGTGAAGTCATCGTCGTCGGCCTCAGAGGTGTCGGTAGCTTCCTTGAGCTTATGGTTGCGGCGCAGGATGGTGGAAATCTGATCGGTAGCCTTGTCGGTGACATCCTCCGTGATGGCCGAGCAGACGATTCCACCCAAGTAGGTCTGGGCAAGAATGCGTTTCATCACCGATGTGTAGGGGGCCAGTACGAGGTCGTCCTGATCCATTCCCATCGAGTTGTACCCCTTTTTCTTCAGCACCCCTACCACGCGGAAGGGAATAGAGTTGAAGCGCACCACCTTTCCCACTGGGTCGGAACCGTCGGGGAAGAGATAGTCGACCACGGTGCGGCCGAGGACGCAAACTTTGGCGTTGGACTTGATGTCCTGGTCGGTAAACATCTCCCCGTCGTCGACGCTGAGCTGGCGTATGTCGAGATAGTCACGGTTGACCCCATAGATGGTCGACTGCGTGTTGTTGTTGCCGTAGATCCATTGTCCGCTGCTGTTCACTGTAGGCGATATGGCCTTGATATAGTTGCATTCGTCCTTGATGTTTTGATAGTCGGTCATTTTCAGGGTCTCCATGGCCGAGGGATCCTGTCGCACTCCGCCCCGCATGTCGGCACCGGGCGAAATCATGATCATGTTGCTGCCCATCTCGGCGATGTTGGCCTGTATGCTGCGCTTGCTGCCCTGGCCGATGGCAAGCATGGTGATGACCGAGGCCACGCCGATGATGATGCCGAGAGCCGTGAGGAAGGAGCGCATCTTGTTGGCGAAGATGGCCCGAATGGCTATTTTGAAAAGATTGGAATAATTCATGTTGTTGAATGTTTTGGATGCTTCAGGCTGCCTGACTTTTGGAGTCCGTCGGCAGTAGCCGTCCTTAATTCATCATTCGTCCGAGTTGGCCGGGAGGGCTGCGAGGCCTTCTGCCGCACTGAGGATATTGTGATTGTATTCGTCGCTGATGATGTGGCCGTCGCGGAGTTGAATGTCACGGCTGCTGTAGTGGGCGATGTCGGGGTTGTGGGTGACGAAGATGATGGTGCGACCTTCGGCATGCAGCTTCTGAAACAGCACGAGAATCTCAAACGATGTGCGTGTGTCGAGGTTGCCGGTAGCCTCGTCGGCGAGAATCACGGCAGGGTTGTTGACCAAAGCCCGTGCGATGGCCACCCGCTGCATCTGACCGCCCGACATCTGATTGCTCATGTGATAGAGGCGGTCGCCGAGCCCAACGGCTTTTAGGGCGGCGATGGCCCGCTCGCGGCGCTCCTTGGCCGACACCTCCGGATTGTACATGAGCGGCAGTTCTACGTTTTCCACGCTTGTTGTCTTGGGCAGCAGATTGTAGTTCTGGAAGATGAACCCAATCTTGCGGTTGCGCAACACTGCCCGCTGACTCTTCGACATGGATCGCACCGAGACACCGTCGAGGAAATATTCGCCACTTGTGGGCGTGTCGAGGCAGCCCAACTGGTTGAGAAGCGTCGACTTGCCCGATCCCGACTTTCCCATGATGGTGACGAACTCGCCCTCGTAGATCTTGAATGAGACCCCGCGCAGGGCATGCACGGTCTCGTCGCCTACCAGGAAGTCGCGCTTCACGTCGCGAAGCTCTATGACGACTTTCTTGCTGTCGGCACTTTTGGATTCGTTCCCGTTCATAGTCTATTTCTTTTTATTTCTGTTGGGTGGGCCCGGCGCGAAGGGGCTGCTCTCAGAGCCGTTGTTGCCCGTCTCACTATTATCGCCTGCCACGCTGACCCCGGTGATGACCTTCTGCCCCTGCTTGATGCCCGAGATGATCTGCGTGTTGGTTCCGTCTGAAGAGCCTATGCTGACCCGGTGGGCCATGAGCGTGTTGCCCTCAATCGTCCACACTTTGTTCTTGGCGTTGCTGATGTCGCGTATCTTGCGCTTGCCCACGGTCTCTTTGGTAGGTGTATAGCGCAGGGCCTTTGTAGGCACGCACAGCACGTTGGCCTTCACCTGCGTGTAGATGGTGACGTTGGCTGTGAGCCCGGGCTTCAGTTTCAAATTCTCATTGTTGGCCGAGATGATGACGTGATAGGTCACCACATTGTTGCTCGTCGACGGTCCGATACGCACCTGCCTCACGGTTCCCGCGAAAGTGTCGTCGGGGTAGGCGTCGACGGTGAAGGTCACGTTCTCGCCTTCCTTCACATTGCCGATGTCAGCCTCGTCGACATCAGCCGTCACCTGCATGTTCTTCAGGTCTTTGGCCACGCCGAAGAGCTCCGGGGTGTTGTAGGTTGCGGCGACCGTCTGGCCTTCGGCCACATACTTGTTGATGATGATGCCGTCGATGGGCGAAGTGATGGTGGCGTAGCCTAAATTGGTCTCAGCCGTCTTCACGTTCTCCTGTGCCGAGACCACATTCTGCCGCATCATGGCCACTTGCTCAGCGGCCTGCTGGTAGTTGAGGCGGGCACTTTCATAGTCGTTGGCACTGATGAGTCCTTTCTTGTACAGCGTTTTGTAGCGGTTGTAGTTGGCTTGTTGGTAAGCCATTGCAGCTTTGGCGCTCTGCAAGTTGGCCTTGGCGCTCTGCAGGTTGGCCTTGGCCGAATTGAGCTGGCTGGAGAGGTTCTTTGTGTCGAGCACGGCCAGTATTTGCCCCTTCTTTACAGGAGTGTTGAAGTCTACGTAGATCTTGTCGATGATGCCCGACACCTGTGTACCTACGGCCACGGTGTCTACCGGCGATACGGTACCGGTAGCGGTGATGCTGTTGCGGATGTTGCCCAGGCTCACCGGTTCGGTGGTGAAGTTGATGGTTTCTTTCTCTTTGCTTCCTGAGAGCGACCATGCTATGATGGCGACGAGGAAGCAGGCACCTGTGATGAGCCAGATGGTGCTGATTTTCTTATGTTTCATACTGTTTGGATTGTTGTCTCACTACTTATTTGTTGAGCGTTCCATCCTCATAGAACTTGAGCAAGTTGATGTTGAGGATGGTGAGATATTTGGCCTGCAACTCATTCTGCTGAGCCTGCAGAAGGGTATTCTTGCCGTTCATGAGTTCGATCACGTTCTTCAAGTTCTGCCTGAACTGCTCGCTCAGCAGCTCGTAGCTGGCCTGCGCGCTCTCGGTCGAGGTCTTGGCGCTTTTGAATTGCGCCTGGTTGTTGGTGGCCTGCAGCCAATAGTTCTCTATGGTGGAGTGGAGCGTTGTTTGCTGGTTGAGCAAGTCGAGCTGATAGCTCTGCTTTTGCAGGATGGCCTTGTTGACGGCGGTCTTTGTGCGTCGCTGGTCGAAGAGCGGTATGCTCAGCGTGAGGCCACCGCCTAAAGTGAAGTTGTTTTTCAACTGCTGTCCCCAGTTGTTGTCGTTCATCGAAGTCGTGTTGGTGCTTACACCGGCATTCATGCTCACCGAGGGGAGTTTTCCAGCCTTGGCAATCTTCAGTTGCAAGTCGCTCGATTGCAGACCCAACAGGGCGTTTTTTATCTCAGGCCGTGTCGCCAATGCCTTATTGTATACCGAGCTCACCGAGGGAATCACCTGCAAGGCCATGGCATCGGTGGTCTCTGGTGTGGCCACGTCGAAGTCGTCGTCATCGATGATTTGCAGCAGTTGCTTCAGCTGTCGTTTATAATCACGGAGATTGCTCTCGGCCTGCACCAGCGCAAATTCATCCTGCGCGCGCTGGGCCGTAAGCTGAGCCACGTCTGCCTTGCTCATGCTGCCCACCTTGAGGAATTCCTTGCCGCGCTCTTCGTTCTTCTTAGAAGTCTCCAGGGTGTGCTTGTTCACTTCGATGGCTTCTTTTGAATAGAGGATCTGCACGAAGAGCTGAGCGATCTGTTCCTGAATGCTGTTGGCCGTCACGGCTGAATCGAGCCCGGCCTGCTCGGCTGTCAGCTTGTTCAGTTTTTCGGTATTGCGAAGCACGTTGCCGTCCCACACTGTCCAGTTCGCCATTACGCTGTAGGAGCCATTGTAGTAGACCTTGTCCACGTTGGTTTGTACCTTTGAACCGGCCACGGTAAAGCTGCCGGTCTCAGGCCAGGGATTGTAAGAAACGTTTTGAGATGTGGAAGCGCTCAGTGAAGGCAACAAGGCGGCCTTGCTCTGTTTCCAGTCCTCAATGGCACTCTGATGCTGCACGCGTGTCTTCAGCAGCGAAATATTATTCTGCAGCGCGTAGTCAATGCATTGCTTCAGCGTCCATTCCCTTGCCGGTGCAGATTGTGCTGCCAATAGGAGTGCACCGCAAAAGGCCGCACGGACAATGGTGTTGATGGGATTCTTTTTTTTGTTTGACTGTTTCATAGCGTTTGTCTGTTGTTTCACTTGCAAAAGTATACAAAAGCCCGAAACAGCCCAAAAATTATCTATGAAACATGGATAAAATTCTGCAAACTGCCCAAAGTACCACAGTTGGCCATAAAAAAGGAGCCGGGAAAATTTTTCCCGGCTCCTCAAATAAATTAAGGAAAGAGATTTTCTTTCAAGGGCGATATTGTACGAAAGCCTCCATAGCCTCGTAGCAGGCCAGTCCAAGATCGTCGTAGAGCTTTGCCGTGCCACGGTTGCGGTCTTCGGCGCGCTGCCAGAAGAGGCGCTCGTCGTTGCCGAGGAAGGGTGCGCTCTCCATCTGTGAGCTGTGCTTGAGGATGGCGTTGCGCTTTGCGCGAAGCTCTTCGGGCGACATGGGAACACACATCTCGATGTTCTCAATCTCCCATTCGGCCCATGCACCACGATACATCCAGATGCGGCAATCCTTGAGCCATTCGGCACCGGCGTTCTTTTCCTCATCGATGGCGGCCAGAACAGCGTCGGTACACTTGCGGTGTGTGCCGTGGGGATCGGCCAAGTCGCCAGCCACGAAGATCTCGTGAGGCTTTACTTGCTGGAGCAGCTCTCGCACGATATTGACATCTTTCTCCGTCATAGGCAGCTTCTCGATGCGTCCGCTCTCATAGAACGGCAGGTCGAGGAAGTGTACGTGGTCGAGAGGAATGTGGTTGTAGGTGCATGCCGTGCGGGCTTCGCCGCGGCGGATGAGCCCCTTGATGTGGCGCACGTCGAGCGTGTCGATGTCACCCTCTTTCTTTTCGGCCAGGAACTTCTTGATGTCCTTATACATTTTCTTGATGACCTCATCCTTGTCGCCAATGAAGATCTGGTTGAATCCATTGACGAAATGCATGAAGCGGGTCACTTCCTCGTCGTTGACGGCAATGTTTCCACTTGTCTCATAAGCTACATGCAGGTCGTGGCCCTGTTTGACCAGTCGCTGAATGGTTCCACCCATCGAGATAACGTCGTCGTCGGGGTGGGGTGAGAACACGATGACGCGCTTGGGGAATGGTGTCGCACGCTCGGGGCGATAAGTGTCATCGGCATTGGGCTTGCCGCCAGGCCATCCTGTAATGGTGTGCTGAAGGTCGTTGAAGATCTTGATGTTGCACTGATAAGCCGATCCGTAGAGGGCTAAGAGTTCAGAAAGTCCGTTCTCGTTGTAGTCCTTGTTGGTGAGTTTCAGGATGGGCTTGTGAGTTACTCCACAGAGCCACACCAGTGCGGCGCGTGTCAGTTTGTCGGTCCATTTGCATGAAGACACGAGCCAGGGATGGATGATACGTGTGAGCTTGCCGGCAGCTGCAAGATCAATGACCACGTGGCAGTCGTTGTGGGTCTGCAGGTAGGTGGCGGGGATAGACTCGCTCACCTGTCCCTCTACCGTATGGCGGATGATGTCGGCCTTCTCCTCGCCCCATGCAGTGAGGTAAATCTTGCGGGCCGAGAGGATATTGGCGATGCCGAGCGTGATAGAGCAAGGCGGCACAGCCTCCTGACCACCGAAGCTCATCGTCATCTCCTCGCGCGACGTGGCATCGATGAGGATCAGACGGCTGCGGGTGGCGATGCCCGAACCCGGCTCGTTGGTGGCGATATTACCGATGCGGCCAATACCGAGCAGCATGATGTCGATGCCGCCGAAGGTCTGAATACGCTCTTCATAAAGCCGGCAGAGCTGCTGTACTTCGTCTTGGGCGATGCTGCCGTCAAGGGTATAGACATTCTGTGCGGGGATGTCCACTTTGTCGAGGAAGCGCTCGCGCAGCTGATGGATGCTGCTGATGGCACTGTTGGCCTTGAGTGGGAAGTATTCGTAGGCATTGAAGACGACCACATTCTTGAAACTCACTTTCTTTTCGTTGTGTATGCGGATGAGTTCATCATACACAGGAGTGAGGCTCTGTCCGGTACCGAGGCCCAACACACAATATTTACCCAATTGCTGCTTGGCCTGGATTTCCTTGACGATGGCGTTGGCTATAGCGTTTGCGCCTTCATCCACCTTTGGGTAGATGTCGGTCTCTATTTTCTCGTTACGTGTAATTTCCGAACGGTCTACAGCCGTCTTCGGATTGTAAAACTCCTCAGAAACTTGATTGAGGACAATTTGTGAACTGAGATTTAAATTCATAGTTTTTATGATTTATGGCGGGCATGCGGCAAGAACGTGCCGACCGCCTGTTCCTCCGGCAGCCTATTATAGGTTGTCCTTTTCTATGTCTTTAAAATATTTGTAAGTGCCGACTTTAAGTTCGTCGGTCGCAGCCTCATCAGCAACGATGATGGCGTGTGGATGCTGTTGCAGTGCGCTGATGGTCCAGGCCTGCGTTACAGGACCCTCCACGGCAGCCTGCAAAGCACGGGCCTTGTGGTGGCCGTTGACAAGAATCATCACCTCACGCGCATCCATCACTGTTCCAACGCCAACGGTGAGCGCATGGCGCGGCACCTTGGTGACGTCGTTGTCGAAGAAGCGGGAATTGGCGATGATGGTGTCGGTTGTGAGCGACTTTACACGAGTGCGGCTGGTCAGGCTGGAGAAAGGTTCGTTGAAGGCGATGTGGCCATCGGGGCCAATGCCACCGAGGAAGAGGTCAATACCTCCTGCTTCCTTGATTTTCTGCTCATAGCTGGCGCACTCCGCTTCGAGGTCCTCGGCATTGCCGTTGAGGATGTGGATGTTTTCCTTTGGACAATCCACGTGGTCGAAAAGATTGCGGGCCATGAAGGAATGGTAGCTCTCGGGATGATTCTCGGGAAGACCCACATATTCATCCATGTTGAAAGTCACAACGTTCTTGAACGATACCCGGCCTTCCTTGCATGCTTTTACCAGTGCGGCATACATGCCCTCGGGTGAGGAGCCTGTGGGAAGTCCCAATACGAAGGGATGACTTGCAGTGGGCTTGAACTCATTAATTCGCTTGATAACGTGCTCAGCTGCCCACTGTGACAACTCAGCGTAGTCGTTTTCGATGATTAATCTCATAGTAATTATTTCTTTTCGGTTGTTTTCCAAAGTTTACTTCTGTAGGTGAGGTTGTACTTGTCGTAGATTCTGCGCAGCGACAATGCGCGTTGCTTGAAATCGTTGAAGTCTTTCTTTGCGGGATTCATCCACTGTACTTCACAGAGCGCGCCCATACGCGGCAGCACCTGGTATTCGGCCAAAGACTCATAGGGAATGTATTCTGTCCACAAGTTGGCCTGCACGCCGATGATGTGGTCTTTGGCCTGCTGTGTGGCCTTTTCCGGATAAGGCTCGAAGCTGTAGGTGGTCTCAAGAGGAAGATTGCCACCGATGAGCAGCGGTTCGCTCCATTTGTCCTCACCTTCGGCCGTCTGATAATAATCGAAGTAGTTGTAGCTTGTGGGCGACATAATCACATCGTGTCCGCGTTCGGCAGCCTCACCGCCCGGCTCGGCTCCACGCCAGCTCATGATGATGGTCTGGTCGCTGAGGTTCTTCGACTGCAGCACTTCGTCCCAGCCGATAGCGCGATGGCCATGCTCGTTGATAAACTCCTCCATGCGGGCCGTGAAATAGTTTTGCAAGTGTTTGATGTCGATGCCCTCGCGCTTGGCCAGAGCCTGGCACTTGGGGCAGTTTTCCCAACTCTTTGTCGGTGTCTCGTCACCACCAAAGTGGATATATTTGGCGGGGAAGATGTCCATGATTTCCTTGAGTACATCCTGGCAGAAGGTGTAGATTTTGTCGTTGCCCAGGCAAAGCACCTCGTCGCTCACGCCCCAGCGTCCCCAGACTTTGTATGGACCGCCGGTGCAACCCAGTTCGGGATAGGCAGCCAAGGCGCCCAACATGTGGCCGGGCATGTCGATCTCGGGAATTACGGTGATGAAGCGGTCGGCGGCGTAGCGCACGATCTCACGTGCCTCGTCCTGTGTGTAGTAGCCTCCATAGGGTATGCTGTCCCATACCTCAGAGTTGCGGCCCACTACCGTCATGTCGCGCTTCGAGCCAACTTCGGTCAGACGTGGATATTTCTTGATTTCGATGCGCCATCCCTGGTCGTCGGTCAAGTGCCAGTGGAAGACATTCATGTTGTGCAAGGCCATCATGTCGATGTATTTCTTCACGAAGCTTACCGGGAAGAAATGTCTTGCGCAGTCGAGCATCATACCGCGATAGCCGAATCGGGGAGCGTCGGTGATGGAAACAGCGGGGAGTTCTATCTGGCTCACATTGGGCTGCAGGCTCTTGCGCAGGGTCTGAATGGCATAGAAAACGCCGGCGGGAGTCTGTCCGCTCAACGTCACGCGCCTGTCGTTCACCGTGATGGCGTAGCCTTCCGGCAGCTTGATTTTCTTGTCGAGGGCCAGTTGGATATTGCCCTTGGCCTCGACGATATCGAGTTGGATGCCGGTGTATTCTTTCACGTATTCGCGGAGGAATTCGGCATCACGTTTCAGTGCCTCGTCTTTGGTGTTGCAGGAAATGGTTACATGATTCTTAAGAACGAAAGGTTTTCCTTTTTGTTGGGTGATGTTCTGCGGAAGCGGCACTATTCTGTAGTCCGCCTGTTGAGTTTGGGCGTACCCACTAAGAGCCAGCATGGCACAGCATGCGGCGATGATAGTTTTTGTTTTCATATTGGTTGAGATTGGTTGATCTATTTCTTATGCAAAATTACAGATAAAAAATGGTATGAAGAAATCCTTTCCGCCAATTTATTGCAGATAGTGTATTTTTTTCACTTTACTAATTGCATAATGGATATTAAGGAACAATTTGGAGCTACGAATATATACTTTCCAAGACTGTTACATGAGGCCTTATCCGACCGAAGTGACTATAGAGCTCTGCATCGTGCGACATAATTCCATATTGTAAGCTGCGACCAAATTTTCATCACTCGTAACCTCTTTTAATCATATTGTGGTAATATCCGATATAGAATCACGTCGCCCTTAAGGTGGAACGTTTATTATGAGGTCAAATATCGAAAGTAGATTGGAGTCGCTGTGGTAAGTGGCATGTTAAAGAAAAAATAAGGATTTATTAATGGAATTAAAATTATTAACTTTGCAAAATAAAAAATATTATTTTATGAAAACTAAAAACATTTTACTTCCTACATTTTTCCTGATTATAGGAATGTTATTTGTAGCATGTACATCTGACGAAGATGTGAATCAAAAGGCATGTAATAACAATAAAAAGTATGTTGAATATGCCTTGTCTTTTAATACATTGGATATATCTAAGTTAAAAGTAGGCGATTCGGTACAAGTCACCCTTACACCAGAATTTGTATCGGGAAATGTCTCTATTGAAGAAGCTTATAACAAGTTATATAAAGCAAAAACAAAAGCACCTATCATCCCCATGGTTGGGACCGTTACTGATCTTGGAAATAAAAAAGTAAACTTTAAATCTAACTCTGGTGAGAATCTTGTCCCTTCATACTTCACAGGTCCAAGACAATTAACCATATGCAGGGTATGGAAAATATCCATGAAAATAGATCTCCCAGATGAAAGTGTTTCTGTTAGAGGATTTAAAGGTGAATTTACAGGATGGAAACTACAATATTCAGGAAATACCCAGGAACGTGCTCAAACAATTGGAGGTACTGACTCTAGTCCAGAATTTAGCACTTATGTGTATAAATTAATATCTGATATTAGTGGTGTCAATTTAGGAAGAGATTTATATCTTCCCGTTAAGCCAGAAGAAGCAAGAATTTATGTAAAATACTATTACGATTAGAAATACAAGAGCGAGAAAGTGTAAGAACAATATCACTTTCTTGCTCTTTTTAATAAGACGTATAACATCTAATCTTAGCTTGTTTTTGTACCCTATCAATTAAAAAACAAAGGTATTCTAAGTGCATAGGAATTTCATCTGGGGCTAATGTGTAATCTATATTCAGCACATAATCCCCATTTTTAGTCTTATAGAAATTATAATCTCGTTTAATTGGGGGATAATCGATATATGAGGGCTTTATCAGCAAACTCATTGTATCAAAGTTTATATTTTCCTGAGATATAGAATCAACAAGAGTTTCTGGCAAATTACTGTTTTTTAAATCATTCTCTGAATTTATAATAAGACATTCTCTATTTAAATCGCTAATATGCACATTCTTTTGTTCACCAAAAGAGTACACCGATAATATACGAAAAAAAAGCTTTTCTTTTTCTTCATAATTATTTGACCCACAACTTGTGCACAAGAACATACACAAGAATATCCCAATAAATTTATATTTATCCTTCATAACTATATAACGATAATAGCATTCAAAAATTGTATGCTACTTTATGTAATCTTTACTTTAAAAGTAGTAGAAGGTACAAGAGCTATAGGAGTTAGAGACATTAGTTTGCTTATTCGGCTTCGATATTGGCGTAACAATTGTCTTTAACTCCTATGGCGAATATGCTATCTATGACTCCTTGGAACTCATTTAATTTCATTAAGTTATGATTTGCTCTTCGCAAACTCTTTCAGAACATCGCAGTGGCTGATGTATGGGGCCACGCGCTGTGGATAGAGGTTGCTGAAATCGAGCAGGCGCTCCATGGCCAGATATTGGCGGGAATGGGGTTGGTAGGTAACGATTTCATTGTAGTTTTCGTCGTAGCTGAAAGTCAGCATGGGGTCGTGGCGTATGAAGGCCAGGGCGTAGACGGTTTTTTGCTGCAAGTCGAACGCGCGCTTTTCTTCTTTTTTGTTCCATTTAGGGGCCAAAGCTGCGTTGAGCAGACGGATGGTCTCGGCCACAAAGTCTTTCGTCCCGACGAGCGCGCTGTCTTGGGTGCAGCTCACGCCATACTGTGTGAGCCACCAGCAATCGCCCTCATAGCTTGCTTGATAATAGAGCGAAGCGAGCTTGTAGGCCTGCTGGCGCTTCTCCAGGCCATTGCGCATCAAGCGGTAGCGGGCCTCTTCCTGTATCATCTCGCGGCAGAAGTCAACCTTCTTGTTCGTTGAAAGCTTTGCGGGAGCATACATTTCGCTCCAGTCCACCTTCTGCTTGGTGAACCAGCGGTCGACATTGAAGTTTCTTCTTTGGGCATAAGGCGCGATGTTTTGTTTGCAGAGGAAGCCCGTGCTCACCTTTTCTAAATAAGGTATGGCGTCGGCCCAACGGGCGCAGGTCAGGAGCCGCGTGCCGATGAGGTCGTTGTAGTAGTCGTCGCCACCCTGGGGCGCATAGCGTCTGGCGTAGGCCTCAAGGTCGTTCCTAGACTGTGCCTTGCGCCACTGCTGATAGCCGATGAGCTGGTCGGTGGAAAGATTCTGCAGCGCGTTGAAATACTCGCCGACGTACCAAAGTCCGGCCTGCTGCGAGGCGATGAGCGCCAAGGCCAGGTCGTCCATACCCTTCTGGCGCAGTACTGGCACGAGGTTGTTGAATACCAGACGGTCGAGCACATCATCGTAGTGGTTGTATCGGCCATCGGTTTCTTTCTTGCTCTCTGTCCGCAACCATTCCATCTCCTGGGCTATCCAGTTGAAATAGTCATTGTCGATCTTGTTCACGCTGACCGAGTTGACGGCATAGATAGCCCGCGCGTTGGCCTTCATCCGATTGGTGCCGGCCATATTGAGCGCGGCCTTCAGTTCATTGTTGGCAGCTTTGGTGTCGCCCAGCACATGATGGATGCAGCCAATGGCGGTCTGCCACAGACAAGGATTCTGCGTCTTGCCCTCCTTGATGACCTGCTGCGCGAACGAGACGAAGTCGAGCGCCTCCTGACGGTAGATGGCCTTGCGGTCAATCACCTTCAGCCAGTCAATCTTTGCCGAGTCGGTGTTCTCCACATAGCCGAAGGGATACCGGTTGGCCTCAAAGAGGTCGAAGGTCTCCTGGGTGTTGTTGACGAAGTCCTGAACGAGATAAATGAGCGTGGCGGAGTTGGGATTCTGGGCATAAACACTCTTGATGCCGGCCAGATTGCGGTACTTGCGCACGCAATATTTCAGACTGGCGAAGTCCTGTTGCTGGGCATAGATCTCCACAGCCTGCCGCCGCTGGTTCATCCGCAGCAGACAGCCTGCGTAGAGGTTCTGCATCAGGTCGCGGAAGACGCCAGCGGACTGCGCCTTACCTTTCTTCACCCAGACATCGGCTGCGGCCTTATAATTCTTCTGGGCGAAGAGGGCACGCATCTCCATCAGCGCATACTGCGTGCGCAGCCGCTCGCCCCTGTAGGAGCGTGACGAGCTGAGCATAACGTTGAGCAACCGACTATACTGGCTGAGCTGCTGCTTGGTGGGATAATCCCAACCGCCGTTGATCATGTTGGACGCGGCAACATAGCGGTAGAGCAACCGCAGGTAGGCGTAGGTCTCGCGGTCGCCTTTCTTCTGCGCCGCACGCATGATGGCCGTACTGTCGTTGATGCAGTCGAAATACTCATTATTGCTTCCCACATATTTGCGCCAATAGTCGTTGACGCGGCTGGTGAAGGGACTGTTCTCCATCAGGGCATTGTCGTAGACGCTAAAGAGGTAAGCGTTGTGGGTAGGAGCTTCAGAACCACAAGCTTCGGCCGACAGAACGGGCCACAGAAGCAAGAGCAGAAGCACGCTAACGGACTGAAAAAATCTTTTCATAGTCGGAAAAGTTGAATCTGTTAATGTTTTGTTTACTTAAATCATATAGGATGAGTTCCGAGTGGGCATCGGGTCCGTGCCGACGGATGACACGCTCAGCCTCAAGAATGTCTTGCAAGGAAGGTTGACGGGTGACGATGCTGTCGCCGCGCAATACGGGCAGGTCGTCGTCGCCGTGCATGATGCCCACGTAGCGGCCGCCACGAAACAGCACGCGCCACGTGAAGAGAGGATAGGCTGCTGAGAGCGGCAAATGGTAGTCGTCGAGATGATGAACGTAGGGCTTCACGTCGTCGAGGTTGAGAATGGGTTTCTCGCAGTCGAGCCGGGTGACGTCACCGGTATTGTAGACCATCAGCACGCCGCGGTCGACGGGTGGTGCGGGTTGCGAGAGCTGGTGCAGACGGATGGTGGCCGAAAGCCGCACGTTGTTTTTCTGGCAGAGCGCATGCAGCTGTTTCAGGAAACCGAAGAAGCGTTGCCGGGTCTGCATGGTCCAGTCGCAGTCCACTTGCAGTTCCTTGAGCGGTCCCACGTCGTTGGTCTCGTTCATCTGTCTGACGCGCTTGAGGATGCGTTCGGCCAGGAGCGGGTCATCGTGGCGCATGCAGTCGTTGAGGATGTAGACGGTGGGCACGATTTCCAGGCCCGCAGGCAGCGAATCGTCGAAGCTCAGTGTGGCATTGGGCTGACTGTGGCCCGCGTCGTCACACACCACATCGAAGTAGCGCACATAGAGACGGCCCACGTGATGCTGCTGCAGAAACGCACGCTCCCCCTTAAAGAGGTTGAGCGACGTGCGCCAATAATACATGCTTCTCTTTTCGCTTTCCTTATGGGAGCAGGAGGCGAATATGCTCACGACGATGATGAAGAGAAAAATTTTCAGATGGCGCATGATTGAGCTTATTGTCAGGAATTAGGAGATAGGAGTTATTCCCTGCTCATTGCTGATTTCGGAACTGAGTGCTGATGAGGAGCTCATTTTTAGTTTTGAAAGCTGGAAGGCGGACGTGTTGCATAGGATACCCACTACCTGGGAATTTTTCGGGAGAGTTGAATAACTCCTCACCACTCTATACTAACTCCTTACTTTACTCTCTAAATATTATTGTTTGTTGTGAACGATGAGCATGGCGCCATTGTAACTCACGATATACTGGTCGAGTTTGCGGCCCCCACTTGTGCTGTAGCCCAAGTTGTTGAGGTCGTAATCACGTTTACAGGTGGAGCAGTGGACGGTTTGGCCCACAGCGTTGAATGTGAGCGAATAACGGTAGAGATTCTTCTCGCGTGAACAGTTGGGACACTGACGGTCGAAGGCCACGAGCTGTCCGTCGGTCGTACGTCCGATGATGAGACCATTGTTGGCGCCGAGCGAATAGTTGAGGCGTGTCTCAGCCGCCGTCGTGATGGGCACCTCGTCGGTGGAGCCACTGCTGTTCTGGGCCACTACATAGCGCACACCAGCTTTCACCGGAGCACTGACGAAGACAAACTGTCCATAGCTTGCCGGTTGCACGGCCGCCCAAAGCCATCCCGTGTTGTGTATGCTTGTGTTGTAGGCAAAATAACAGAAGATGTCGCTGTTGAACGTTGAGTCGCCGCTGCACGATGTGAGCAGCACTAATGTGGCGGCTGCAAGAAAAGATTTGAATTTTCTCATCCCGAGTATGTATTTGTGCGCCTTACTTTTTCGTTTGCCGTGCCCATGCTATTCAGCCTGGGCAATTTGCCGGTAGGGGAGAGCCTGCAACACGTCGGCCAATTGCTCAATGCCCTTCTGCAGCGGGCCTTTCACCATTTGGGCCATCATGAAGTTGAGTTCGGCTTTCATGGTGAGCTTCATTTTGCAGGTCTCCGTGGTGACGGGGAGCAGCTGAATCCAGAAGTTGAAGGGCACGGGGCTGTCGACCGACTCCAATTTGATGGTCTTCGGCTCTTCAAGGCCGACGACCTTGGCCGCCACCTTTCCCACCGGTGACTGGATGGAGAATCCGTCGTCGGTGAAAGAAACCTTGTCGCGCATGTCGGCCGGAATGCGGTCCATCGCCTTACCTATATTGTTCATGTTGCTCAGCACGCTGTAGACCAACTGTTGCGGAGCCTGTATCTCACGTATGGTGCTTTCAAATTTTGCCATTATCTTATTTTGTTTGTTTTGCCTGCATGATTCATGATGATTCTCTTTGCCATGGATGTCCACATCCTCCGCAAGGGATTCATACAACATGAGATCTATGAGAACTTCATGGACGCTTTATGGCTATTCCCGTGCAGAGAAACGATCATCATGAAACATGCAGGTTTTGATTTCTATCGAGGTAAGCGGTAGCCGCTTATTCCTTTCTCCAGTTGGCCGGGTCTCTTCTCCACTCGTGGAGCACTTCTACATCCACAGCCTTGATGTAACCCGTCTCCTGCGCCTGAGCCACCACATGCTCATAATCGGTCAGGGTGACGAGCTTCACGCCGGCCTCCTTGAAGGCTTGCTCGGCAATGGGGAAGCCGTAGGTGTAGCTGGCTACCATGCCGACCACCTCGAAACCAGCCTTGCGCAGGGCGTCAACGGCCTTGAGCGAGCTGCCGCCCGTAGAGATCAGGTCTTCCACTACAACGACTTTCGAGCCTTCGGGCAGTGTTCCCTCAATGAGGTTCTGCATACCGTGATCCTTGGGCTTGGAGCGCACATAGCAGAAGGGAAGATTCAGTTCGTCGGCCACCAATGCACCTTGGGCAATGGCGCCGGTGGCAACACCGGCTACGGCCGTTGCCTCGGGGAAATTCTCCAATACGGCATGAGCGAGTTCGAGTTTCACGAAACTGCGCAGGTCGGGGTAGGAGAGGGTCTTGCGATTGTCGCAGTAAAACGGTGATTTCCAACCGGAAGCCCACGTGAAGGGATTCTCGGGTTGCAACTTGATGGCTTTGATGTCCAACAGCTTAGCTGCGAAAGCTTTTTTTAATGCGTCCATTTTCTATCTTTTTTATAGGGCTCCTCGAGGAGCTTGGGTTTATTCTGTTGCAAAGATAGCGGAATTAATAGGGATAACAAAACAAACAGAATGATTTTAACAGCAGTTAATGCCAGATGCTATATAAAAATCTGTGTAATAAGCGTTAAGTAATGCGGCCTCGCCGCATTACTTAGAGGCGGGATGCCGTGCCTCCTACTCTCTTGCTGATTTCACTGATTTCGCAGAAGGACAGCGAGTATAGTTGCTATAGAAAAATCTGCGTAATCAGTGTTATCTGCGAGCCTTATATCCATTTATCTCTCGCTGATTTCACTGATTTCGCAGAATAATAGTTTTTCCGGATCACTGGATATTTCCAGCAGGTTAGCGGTAAAGGAATCCGAGACGGCCAGCATGCCATTTACATGACTTCGACAAGGTGCCCCTATCAATTACCTAAAGGAGTAATGTTGCCAAGCAAGATGCGACATTCCCCCCAAAATGGTAAAGGAAAATAGTCTTGGGCAGACTTCGTTTTTCTATTTCCCCATGATTAAGTCGTCGCTGGTCTTGAGCGTAATAGCCGTCTAACATTGGCCATCGTTATGCCAACCATCATCTGCGCATGAGTACCAATTGACAGTTTCACCGCCTACTGAACCGGGACGCAGCCATCTTGCAAAAATGTCACAGCAAGGATAGTCATAAATATGGCTAAATTTAACGTCTGTGCTCTTGTTTCTCAATTGTAGATAAACTCTGCCAACAGCATATTGCTTTTTGAGTTCTGGCTCAAGCTCAATTCTCACGTCGTCCATAAACGTTTTTTCACCGATCTTACGTTCGTAATTGACGGCTTCTGAGGGGAATAAAGGAAACTGAGTGCTTATTAGACAACCATTTCTATCACAAAGCTGATTGATCCTTATTATTGAGCCTGTGCGACAGGTTAACCACAACCGTGTGGCGGTAGCCATCCAACCGTGTGGCGGTAGCCACACAACAATACGGCAGTTGCCACACAACAACGTGTCAGTGGGCGCGAAAGAGGCTTAAACAATTGGCAAGTCAAGTTTCACAATCCAACAACTTGCGGAACTTGCATTATTTAAACCATCATGAAAAGACGAGTGACCATGTGGCGAACGCCACGGAACGAAAGTGGCTGATATGTCGTAGGTGAGTACGCTGTGTTTGTCCCTTACCTGCCATCGTATTGGGAAACGGCCTTTCAGCGGTGGCCAAATCATAAAAAAGTCGGGGTTTGACCGTTGTTTGAGTAATTATTGCTATCTTTGCGCTACTTATTCTAATGACAGATCGATGAACCATACTCTTATTTTATCCTTGGCGTTGCTGATTTCCGTCTCTGCCGTTGCCTATAATGCCGACAATGAGCCGACACCCGTATTTCCTGTACCCAACGAGCGGCAGATGAAATGGCAGCAAACCGAATTTTACGCTTTCTTCCATTATGGCATGAACACCTATACCCATCGCGAGTGGGGATTGGGCAATGAGGACGAAAGCCTTTTTGCGCCCACCCAGCCCCCCTGTCCCCGTCAGTGGCTCAAGGCGGTCAAGGCGGCCGGAATGAAAGGCGGTATCGCCGTGGTGAAACATCACGACGGATTCTGCCTCTGGCCCACCAAAACCACCACGCACAACTGTACGCGCGGTGGCAATGCTTATGCCCGCAACCTGAATCTTCCCCGCGCCTTTGCCGACGCGGCACGGAAAGAGGGAATGAAATACGGCTTCTATGTCTCACCCTGGGACCGCAACAACGCACTCTATGGCACTGATGCCTATGTGGAGAACGTCTTCTTGCGGCAGTGTGCCGAACTGGCACAGTATGGCAGCGACCAGTTTGAGATGTGGTTCGACGGTGCCAATGGCGGGTCGGGCTGGTATGGCGGCCGCGATACCACGGTGAGCATCGACCGTGACATCTATTACGACGTGCCCAATGTGCGCGACAGCGTTCACCGGCTCTGCCCCAATATCGTGGTGTGGGGCCTCGGCGGTGAGGCCAGGTGGATAGGCAACGAAGAAGGATGGGCCGGAGAGACCAACTGGTCTCCCTTCAACCGCGGATGGACCGAAGAGACGGAAGGCGTCCACGGCAACGAGGACGGATGGTATTGGCTGCCCGGCGAGAGCGATGCCATGTTTACCGACAAGGGATGGTTCTGGCATGACGGCGAGAAACCGCTGTCGGCCGAGCGCACTTTCCAAATGTATCTGGAGACAGTGGGGCGCAACGCTACGCTCATCCTCAACTGTCCGCCCGATCGGAGCGGCCGTCTCCCACAGGCTACCGTCGACTCGCTGAAGGCCGTGGGCCGGATGCTGCGCTGGAGACTGGGGCATAATCTTGCCCGAAAGGCCACGGTCAGCGTGAGCGATACCCGCGGGGCCGGTGCCGCACGCAATTATGTGGCGGGCAACCTCACTGACAACCGCCCCGACACCTATTGGGCTACTCATGACGAAAATCGTACTGCCACCGTCACACTGACGTGGAAGCGCCCCCAAACCGTGCGCTATGTGCAGCTCATGGAATATATCCGACTGGGTCAACGCATCAAGCGCTTCCATGTGGAAATCAGCGAGGACGGCACCAGCTTCCACCGTGTGGCATCCAACGTGGCAACGACCACCGTGGGCTATAAGCGCATCATTCCCCTCAACGGCTCCACCAAGGAAAGCTATGGCAAAGGCTTCACGGCCAAAGCCCTGCGTGTTGTGATCGACGACAGCAAGGCCTGCCCTACGCTGTGTGAGGTGGGCGTGTACTGATATGGTTTGGCAGTCATTAGTTTCTTAGTGAATAAGGGCAGGTAGAAGTGTAATCAATAAAACCGCAACATACAATGAAAAAATGGATATTCTTACTGCTGTTCTTCCCACTTATGGCAACCGCACAGCGTGTGGGCGTTTACGACTCGTGGGAGCAGTCGCCTTTCCGCCTCGGCAAGATGCAGGGTGAGGCCACGGTGAGCGACAGCGTCATCACTTTTGTGCGCTCGCGCATGGGCAGCAACACTTATGGCGTGCGCGTCTGGCTCGACAGTCCGTTGAAGACCTCGCCCAAGCCCGTGCAGGTAAGCCTGAAGATGCTCAAGCCGAAGAGCGGCCGCACCCTGCTGATCGGACTCGGCAAGCGCGACAACCGTCCCGGACAGAGCGAGGAGACAGAGCAGTTTTGGGTGCTGTCCGATTCGACGGTCGCCCCCGGACATTGGACCGATGCCACATTCAACGTGCGCACTGCTCCCGGGGTGAGCGTCTATTCGATCGTAGTGGTGCCCGATATGGAATCGCCCCATGAGCTGGAAAAAGACTTTAAGGTCTACATCAAGGATTTGAGAATCGTGCAGTAATACTCCTATTTCTCCGCCCCCAAAACACACAAACGCAGAAACATGAAACTGACATTCGAATCTGATTACAACAACGGAGCCCATCCCGCATTGCTTCGGAAGCTCTTGGAAACCAATGAAGAGAAAAGCGAGACTTATGGCTTCGACGAGTGGAGCCTGAGCGCGAAAGACAAGATAAAGAAAGCCTGTGAGGACGACGACGCGCAGGTGACGTTCCTCGTCGGCGGTACACAAACCAATTCCACCGTACTTGCCACCATGATGCAGCCCTATGAGGGTGTGGTGTGTGCCGAATCAGGCCATATTGCCGTCCACGAGGCCGGGGCTGTAGAGAATACGGGACACAAGGTGCTCACGTTGCCCGCTCACGACGGACGCCTCGACAGCGACGAATTGGACAATTACCTGAAAGCTTTCAAGGCCGACTCCAACGCCGACCATTGCGTGTGGCCGGGTGTGGTCTACATCACTTTCCCCACAGAATACGGCACACTCTACACGGCCAGTCAGCTGAGTGCCATCCACGCTGTCTGCCAGCGCCATGGCCTGCCCCTCTATGTCGACGGTGCACGCCTGGGCTATGGCATCATGGCACCCGGCAACGATATCTCGCTGCCCTTTCTTGCCCACCACTGCGACGCCTTCTATATCGGCGGAACCAAGATGGGAGCACTCTGCGGCGAGGCTGTGGTGTTTACTCATGCCAATGAGCCGCGCCATTTCTTCACGATGGTGAAACAGCACGGCGCGCTGCTGGCCAAGGGAAGGCTCACGGGCATACAGTTTGATGAGCTCTTCACCGACAACCTTTACTTCCGCATCGCCCGCCATGCCATCGACATGGCCCAGCGGCTCAAGCAGATCTTAGCCGACAGCGGCTTTAAGTTCTACCTCGACTCGCCCACCAATCAGCAGTTTGTCATCATGCCCAACGATCGTATCCCCGCGTTGCAGAAACAAGTGGAGTTCTCCGTCTGGGGACCAATGTGCGATCAAGAGAGCGTCTGTCGCTTCGTCACGTCGTGGGCTACAACCGACGACGAAATGCTTCAGCTCGAAAAGATACTATTAGACAACAAATAAAGGAAAAATAATGAGAGTATTGTTAGTTAACGGAAGTCCTCGCAAGGAGGGCAATACCTTCACGGCGCTGAGTGAGATAGCCCGCACGTTGGAGGCTGATGGAATGGAGACCGAGATCCTGCAGCTTGGCAACAAGCCCCTGCGGGGCTGTATCGCCTGTGGCACTTGCAAGCGCAAGAACAACGGCCGCTGTACGTTCGACGATGATGTGTGCAACCGCATCTGTGAGGCTGCCGATCGTGCCGACGGATTTGTCTTTGGCAGTCCTGTCTATTACGGGCAGCCCAACGGAGCCTTGTTGGCCGTGGTGCAGCGCGCTCTCTATGCCGACGGCGCCAACTTTGCCAACAAGCCTTTTGCCACGGTGGCCGTCTGCAGACGAGGCGGGGCCACAGCTGCGTTCAGCACCATGAACATGGCCTTTCAGATGATGAACATGCCACAGGTGACCTCCCAATATTGGAATATTGCCTACGGACGTGAGCCAGGTCAGGCCGCACTCGATACCGAAGGTATGCAGACCATGCGCACCGTGGCGCACAACATGGCATGGATGCTCAAGAACCTGCACGGACAGCCGACGCCATTGCCTGCGCGTGAAGAGTGGGATCCGATGAACTTCATCCGCTGAAACGGCGGGGCTTTTGACTTACCAAAGACACAGATAGGATCATGTTACAACGAGATTATATCATGCGACTCATAGAGGAGTTCTTAGCGGCCTTGCAGCGGATGCTTGAGAAGAAGGAGTTTACCAGTCGTCGTGAGACCTTGGAAAAACTCTACGATCAGTTTGTGGGGCCACACGACTTCTATCACATGGCAACGCTCGAAGATGTCTTCAAAGCGCTTGCTGGCGAGGACAACGAGCATAGGGCGATGAAAATCCAAATGCTCGCCGAACTCTACTACTATGATGCACAGATGGAGACAGAACCTCTGAGGGCAATGCTCCTGCAGAAAGCCTATGCGATGTACGACTGGCTGCAGGATCATGAGCATACCTACTCGTCGGAACGCGTTAGACGGATGGACGAGATTCGGAAGGCCATGAATGTGTAGTGCTGTTAGGTTTACTGATTTGATTAGAATTGACGAATGTAAATGATATGACCGTGGGCTCTCCCGCCCGCGGTATCTTCAAGTTTGCTGTCCCGCTGACGCTTGGCTACATCCTTCAGCAAATGTACCTTATTATCGACGCGGCCATCGTGGGCCGATGGATTGGGGTCGGGGCCTTGGCGGCTGTGGGAGCGTCGTCGAGTGTGATGTTTCTCATCATGGGCTTCTGCAACGGGGCCTGTGCGGGTTTTGCCATTCCCATCGCGCAGGCTTTCGGTGCGAAGGACTTCGGCAAGATGCGGTCCTACGTCAGCAACGCCGTGCGTATTGCCGGGGTGACGGCTGTGGTGATCACTCTGTTGAGTTGCATGTTCTGCGGGCGCATCCTGAGGGTCATCAACGTGCCTGCCGACATCTTCCACGATGCGTGGCTGTTCCTGCTTCTGCAGTTTCTTGCCATCCCGTTCACCATGGGCTACAACCTGCTGTCGGGATTCATCCGCTCATTGGGCAACAGCAAGGAACCGTTCTACTTTCTCTTGGCATCGAGCTTTCTCAACATCCTGCTCGATGTTGTGCTCATCCTCGTGTTAGGAATGGGAGTGGAAGGAGCAGGGCTGGCGACACTCTTTTCCCAAGCTTTTGCCACGATTCTGTGCGGTGTGTATATATGGCGCAAGCTGCGGCTGCTCATTCCTCACGGAGAGGAACGCCACTACGACAACAAGCGCATCTCCATTTTGCTCAACAATGGCATCCCGATGGGCTTGCAATTCTCGATCACCGGCATTGGCATCATCATGCTGCAAAGCGCCAACAATGCCTTGGGAACGATCTACGTGGCGGCCTTTACGGCTTCGATGCGAATCAAATATCTCTTTACCTGCGTGTTTGAGAATATCGGTGTGGCAATGGCTACCTATTGCGGACAGAATATCGGCGCGGAGAAAGTGGACCGTATACGTCGCGGAATCTTTGCCGCCTTTAAGATGATGCTGGTCTATTTCGTGTTTACCGTGGTCGTGATCTGGCCTTCTGCCGATGATATGATGCAGCTGTTTGTCAGTGGCGACCAGCCATTAGTCGTCGGCAACGCGGCCATGCTCATGCGGATAGCCAATTGCTTCTATGCCGTGTTGGGAGTGCTCACCATCTGCCGCTATTCCATACAGGGACTGGGCTTCAGCAATCTGTCATTGCTTTCGGGTGTGATGGAGATGATCGCCCGTTGTGGAGTGAGCCTGTGGTTGGTGCCGACATTCGGATTTCTTGGTGTCTGCTATGGCGATCCCTTGGCGTGGATAGCGGCCGACTTGTTCCTCGTGCCCGCAATGGTGTGGGTTTATCACAGAATAAAGAAAAAATATGCAATCAAAAAATAAGAATGGGGCTTGGGCGGCCCATGTGGTGGCTATTGCTGTTGTGTGTTGTTGGGGCTGCACCTTCGTCAACACAAAGTATCTGATCATGGGCGGCATGTTGCCTTGGGAAATCTTCGCGTGCCGGTTCTTGTTGGCTTACCTTGCCATTTGGACCATTTCGCCCCGGCGGCTGTTTGCCGACAACTGGAAAGACGAGGGGCTGATGTGTCTGCTCGGCATCACGGGAGGTTCGCTCTACTTTCTCGCCGAGAACGAGGCTGTGGGCATATCCTATGTCAACAATGTTGCTTTCATCGTTTGTACGGCACCGCTGATCACCGTAGCCCTGGCCATTCTCTTTCTGCGCAACGTCAAGTCATCGTGGCAGCTCATTGCGGGGTCGTTGCTGGCGCTGTTGGGAGTGGCGTTTGTGATTTTCAACGGTCATTTCGTGTTGCATCTCAATCCACTTGGCGACTGGCTGGCCCTGATGGCTGCAATCAGCTGGGCCGTGTACAGTCTGCTGATGAAGTTTGTAGCCGACCGTTACAGTGCCGTGTTCATCACGCGTAAGGTCTTTTTCTATGGATTGCTGACCATTCTGCCCATGTTTGCCGTCAAACCGTGGCAATTCCCACTTGCCGACTTCCTGCGTCCTGAGATTTGGACAAACCTGCTCTTTCTCGGATTCATTGCCTCGTTTGTCTGTTTTGCCCTCTGGAGCTGGGCCATCAGCCGTGTGGGGGCCATCAAGACAAGCAACTACGTCTATCTAAACCCACTGACGACCATCTTTGCCAGTGCTTTGTTTCTCAACGAACCCATGACCAGCGTGGCATGGATGGGCTGTCTGCTGATCCTCTCGGGAATCTATATGGCCAACAAAGCCAAGGGGATCTGAGCAGCACGCAGCCCGCACCGGTCGGAACCATCGTAAACTCTTATCGCCCCCCGAACATACTTTTTCTGATTCGTCCTCCATCGCGTGATGATTGTTTCAGATATTGGCAGTTATAAGGACGATATGTCTCCAATGTGCCACCATCAATCACCCTAAAAGATGGAGTGTCACACTTCCACCCCAAAAGGAATAGTGTCACCCATTCAGCTCAAAAGGTAAGGAAAATAGTCGCGGACGGGCTTTAGCTGCCGATGGAGCTATGGGGTTGAAGTTATGGGGATAGCCTTACGAGCAAGCTCGACGGCTACCTCCATAACTTCAACCCACCCCTACCGGGGAAAAGCCCGTCCGTGACGAAAATTGCTTGGGCATAAAATTGCACTTAAGGTGCATAAAATGTATCACATCCCCCCTAAATCTTCTCACAAGCTGTTTAGGATTATACCTTCGTGAATAAACTCAATTTCATGTTTATCTTGCAGACGACCTCTTGTGCTGCTCTATTTTATGCCATAAGGCAATTTTCCTACTATCTTAAGGTAGTAAACGTCTATGCCCGTTCTCATTACTCTTGAGGAAACAAACCCTCAATTTCAGATTCCACCATCCACAGAAAATATCCGCTGTGCCCTTATTTCACGCCAGTGTCTCATAGGTCACCAGCAAGAATATCGCGGCTTGTATTTTTTTAAGTTAAATCATCTCCTGCGGGATAACGAATAAAACCTACACCACCTAATGATTTATTCTCATCGGGCGCGCCAGCCTAAATGATGAATTGTGATTAGTATCTTCTTTTGTCTTTCTTTTCCTTCCACATTCTGAAAGCAGCGAGCGACTCATCGGGCAGCAATACCTCCATCATCTTTTGCCGTTCGGCGGGCGCGAGCGACAGTTCTTGGTAGATGAATTCGTCGTCGAATCCGGCATCGGCGGCATCCCGACGATTACAGCCGTAATAGATATGGTCCAAGTGGGCCCAGTAGATGGCTCCAAGGCACATCGGGCACGGCTCACACGACGTGTAGATGTCGCAGCCGCTCAGATCGAATTTGCCCAATGAGCGGGCGGCCTGCCGTATGGCGTTCACTTCTGCGTGGGCCGTGGGATCATTGTCGAGCGTTACACGATTGGCGGCTTCGGCAATTATTTTCCCCTCCTTCACGATTACCGCCCCGAAGGGACCACCTCCATGCTTTACACTCTCCAGACTCAACTGGATGGCCCGGCGCATGAATTCTTGCTTCTCCATAGTATACTCTTTTAGTTACTTGGGCAAAGATACGAATATTATTTGATTATTTTGTATCTTTGCCGAAAATTGAGACTATGGATAATATCGTTTATGGCTTTGCCGACTCTCCTTTCGGCCCTATAATCGTAGCCCGCAACCACGAGGGCGTCTGCGACTTGCAGTTCTTAGGTTTCGACCGTCACCGCGTCATCCATGAATTGGGTACAAGGTGGGGCATCTATACACCGACAACACAAAACGACGACATGGCACAGCAGGTGGAGCGGCTGTTGTTTGAATCAGCGCTCTCGCTTCCCAATCCTATTTCCACAGCGATTCCTCTTTGTCCCAAAGGCACGGCGTTTCAGTTGCAAGTATGGGGGGCGCTGCGGGACATTCCTTTCGGCACCACTGTCACCTATCAGGATATTGCCGACCGTTTGGGCCGCCCTAAGGCTGTGCGCAGTGTGGCCACGGCCATCGGCGAGAATCCCATTGCCGTGCTCATCCCTTGCCACCGCGTTATACGTAAAGACGGTACGTTGGGGGGGTATCACTGGGGAGAGAACATCAAGCAGCAGCTGCTCGACTGGGAGAAAAGAGAACGGGAAACTCTCACCGAAAGAAAATGACACAGATCTATGAAAAGCAATATCACCGCTGACGAGCTCTTCAGCCGGTTAGCGGCCATCGTCACGCTGCCATCCGACGGAAAGACACCCAACAAGGCGATGCACGACATTCTTGAGCTCGCCTGCACGCGTGGCACCGACGACAACGAGGGCGCGTTTGGCAATCTCTTCTCAAAGGTGGATTTTCTCTGCCGCCGCTACCGGCTCAATGCCTCTCAGACCATGCGCGTTCAGCGGATGCGCCGCGACAGCAATCATGCCGAACCCGTAGACCCGCGCCGATGGGCTGACGATTGCCGTGCGCTGGCCATCTTCGTCGCTGCCGTTTTCTCTACGGGCATCCCTGATTCGCTCACTGCTCTGCTGCCCCACGATTTCTCTCGCGACGATGATTACCGTCCCATCGACTATAAATATATAAGGTGTATCGTTGAGCAACGTGATGAGCCGCACTGCAGGCTTACGGCCACAACCGGCGATAACCGGCGACTGAGTGTAGACTGTTCGGCGGAAGCCCTGCGCCATGTGGTGAGGCTGGCCCGCAGCGGTATGCAGCTCAACCTGCTCGACTGCCGGAAAGCCGACGACGGGTCGGTTGTTCCCAGCCTCATTGTGGTGGAGCCCGACTTTCTCATCAACATCTCCACGCTCGCCGGTTGCTACAATGAGTTCGGACGAAGCGCCTACAACTATCTGCTCAAGCGGATGGAGCCTTCTGCTGTCTCGCAGCCTATTCTGCTGGGTAACTTTGCCGGCAGCGCGCTCGATGATATTATTCATGCCAGGGATAATTACCAGTGGACGGACACGCTGAAAACCGACTTCAAGGAGCAGGTTCTCAGCTATTGCACATGTCCTGACTTCAATGCCGCCGCCTTCAAGAACGACGCCAAGAACCAGGCCCAAAACATACAGGGAGCCGTTGGACAACTTTTCAATCCACACGATACGCAGGCCTACAGACGCGACCTGGCCATTCTGGAACCGTCGTTTGTCTGCGAGCAGTTGGGTGTCTACGGCCGTGTCGACCTCATGACCACCGACCTCAGAATGCTTGTGGAGCAGAAATCGGGCAAGAATTTCAACATCCAGATGGGTCGTCCAGACAGCAAGGGGCGCATGCAGCTCGAAAAACACTATGCCCAGTTGCTTCTTTATTTCGGTGTACTGCGCTGTAACTTCGGCATCAAGCCACAACAGGTAGACCTGATGCTGCTCTATTCGCGCTATCCCTTCCCACAAGGGGTGCTCCATACGGCGTGGTTTGCAGGATTTTTTGATGAGATCATCGAATTGCGCAACCTTATCGTAGCGCGCGAATTCGATATGGCACGCGAAGGCTTCGACCGCTATCTCGACGGATTCACTACGCAGCATATCAATACCGAGGGACTGAACAGCGATTTCTGGAACCGCTATGTCAAACCGAAGATAGACGATGTGACCCAACCCCTGCACCGCCTCTCCAAACTTGAGCACGACTATGTCTGCACCATGCTCACCTTTGTCATACGGGAGGAAATCATGTCGAAGACCGGCGCACAGCAGAACCGTGGAAACGCCACGGCCGATATGTGGAATATGCCGCTTGAGGAGCGCAAGGAAAACGGGAGCATCTTCACTGGACTTGTCATCGCCGACATGCAACAGAGCGACAGCTATAATGGCTACGACACGCTGACACTGCACGTGCCCGACCAGGGCGAGGACTTCCTGCCCAATATCCGCTTGGGCGACGCGGTCTATCTCTACGCTTACGCAACAGAAGAAGAGCCCGACGTGAGACGGTCCATCCTGTTTCCCGGTAGCGTTGTCGATATGAGCAGCGACTCCATCACCTTGCATCTCAACGACGGACAGCAGAATCCCGGTATCTTTGATGAGGCGGCCCGGCTCGGAGGACTGAGACGCCACTACCTGTATGCCGTAGAAAAGAACAATGGCGACGTGGGCACGTCATCGGCTCTGGCCGCCATGCTCATCTTTGCCAAGGCCGACACCGACTTTCGCAACCTCATGTTAGGACAGCGCCCGCCCAAGAAAGACCCCTCGGTGAAGCTTCGTCATGCCTACAATTCCAATTACGACCAGGTGATTCTCAAGGCCATGCAAGCCACCGACTACTTCCTGCTCGTGGGACCACCGGGAACTGGCAAAACCTCCATGGCCTTGCAGTATCTCGTCAGGGAGTATCAGGACCGGGACATTCTGCTCATGGCTTATACCAACCGTGCGGTAGACGAGATTTGCGGAATGCTTGAGAGGTCGGGTTTCGACTACCTGCGCATCGGAAAGCCTTTCTCCTGCGACCGCCGCTACACCGCCCATCTGTTGGGCAACGCCGTCAGCGAAGGTGGCAACCTGCGTGAGATTCGTCAGAAAGTGGAGGGCGTGCACATCGTCGTCGGAACGACAACAAGCCTTCAGTCGTCGGCCTCCATCTTCCAGATGAAGCATTTCTGCTGTGCCATCATCGACGAGGCCAGCCAGATTCTTGAACCCTCGCTCATCGGTCTGCTGGCGCGTGTGCCCAAATTCATCCTCATAGGCGACTACAAGCAGTTGCCGGCCGTCGTGCAGCAGCCCGAAGCCCTCACGGCCATTGGCAGCCGGGAGCTCCGTGAGGCAGGTTTTGCCGACTGCCGAGAGTCGCTTTTCCAGCGGCTCATCCGACTTGAGGCCCACGCAGGGCGCACCGATTTCACCGCTGTGCTCAACCGGCAGGGACGTATGCATGAGGCCATCGCCGACTTTGCCAACCGCATGTTCTATACCACCGAGCATCTGCAGTGCGTACCACTGCAACACCAGTTGGAAAGCCGGATATATCCCGATGGTTGCGCAGCCTGGACCGATACGCCGGTTGGTGAGTTCATTGCCTCGCGCCGCTACGTCTTCATTCCGTCACGCTTCTGCATCGATCCCGAACAGAGCGACAAGGTCAACGCCGATGAAGCACGGATCACGGCAGACGTGGTCATGGCCGTGCGGCACACCTACGCCCAGCTCTTCGATCCCGACACTACGGTGGGAGTCATTGTGCCCTACCGCAATCAGATCTCGATGGTGCGCCGTCTGCTCGAACAGACGGGTGATCCGCTGCTGAGCCGGATCAGCATCGATACCGTGGAGCGCTATCAGGGCAGCCAGCGCGACGTCATCGTCTACTCGTTCACCATCCAGCACCGTTACCAGCTCGACTTCCTCACCTCCAACAACTTTTTGGAAAACGGACGCGAGATCGACCGCAAGCTTAACGTTGCCCTCACGCGCGCCAGGCGGCAGATGATCGTTGTGGGAAATGAGGAAATATTGAACTACAATCCCATTTTCCGCGGGCTGATAGGATATATCAAGCAACGAAAAGGCTATTTTGAACGGTAAGAAAGGGGGGAAACTCCATCTTTTAACTAAAAAGTCTTCGCTAATATTGATAAAACATATAACTTTGCAGCGAGTTTTATAAAATAAGAGTTTAATCACTTTTTAATTGAACAAGACTATGATGAAGAAAATTCTTTTTGCCGCCGCTATGCTCATCAGCTCAGCTTCGGCTTTCGCACAGCATTCCGTGGGTTCCTTTACCCTTCAGCCTAAGGTGGGAATGAACATCTCTACGCTGACCAACGTGGACAACAGCAAGTCGCGTGTAGACTTTGCGGGCGGTCTTGAGGCAGAATATCAGGCAACCGACATTTTCTCTCTGAGCGCAGGCTTGATCTATTCCCGCCAGGGCTACAAGATGGACGATGTCAAGACCTCTCTTGTCACCTTCAAGGGTCGTTCCTGGTCTGGCAGCTATCTGAATATTCCTGTGCTGGCCAATGTCTACGTGGCTCAGGGTTTAGCTGTGAAGCTCGGTGTGCAGCCCGGATTTATGGTCGACAAAGACGGAGCCGGTGACGATGTCAAGACTTTCGACTTCTCCATCCCCGTGGGTCTGAGCTACGAGTTCAGCCATGTGGTCCTCGATGCCCGCTACAACTGGGGCGTGACCAAGGTTGTCGACGCTGGTGACAAGAGTCCCAAGAACAGCGTTTTCCAGATTACGCTGGGCTACAAGTTTGATCTCTAAGGTTATATATCGCCAACATTAAATAGAGCGTCTTCCAAACCGCGAGGAGAGGAAGGCGCTTTTTTTATGCATTGCCATTTGCCGGAAGCAGGGCAGGAGGCTCCGCCGTTTTTCTGTTTCGGAGGCCGATGCTCGTTTCTCCGATCTGCTATGCCTGGACGTAGGCCTCATGGTGTGGTGGACAGTGGATGTTGATACCGGGCGGCATATGCTGGCTGGCGGGGAGTCATCTGGGTACTGGCGAGGAGCCATATAGGAGCCGACGGGGAACCATTTAGGAGCCGACGGGGAGCCATCTGGGGGCCGACGAGGAACCATATTTGTGCCGACGGGGAACCATCTGGGCGCCGACGGCTGTAATCGTAAATCAAGTTTGTGAAAAGAGGGGATGCAAGCGGCTGGATATAAAAACAAAAAAGGCAAACACCGTATATTCAACGGCGTTTGCCTTTACTATATTGATTGAACTCTGTTAAGATTCAATGTTTAGAGCTGTGGACCGGCAGCTACGAGAGCCTTACCAGCCTCGTTGCCCTCATACTTCTTGAAGTTCTTGATGAAGCGTGCAGCCAGATCCTTGGCCTTCTCCTCCCACTGAGAAGCCTCAGCGTAGGTGTCGCGGGGATCGAGGATGTGAGAGTCAACGCCCTCAAGCTCTGTAGGCACAACAAAGTTGAAGTAAGGAATCACCTTTGTAGGAGCCTTGTCGATCTCGTGGTCGAGGATGCGGTCGATGATACCACGTGTGTCGCGGATGGAGATACGCTTGCCGGTACCGTTCCAACCAGTGTTCACGAGATAAGCCTTGGCACCGCTCTTCTCCATGTGGCGGACGAGTTCTTCAGCATACTTTGTAGGATGCAGCTCGAGGAAGGCCTGGCCGAAGCAAGCGGAGAAGGTAGGAGTGGGCTCTGTGATACCGCGCTCTGTACCAGCCAACTTAGCTGTGAAGCCAGAGAGGAAGTAGTACTTGGTCTGCTCTGCGTTCAGGATAGATACGGGAGGCAGCACACCGAAGGCGTCGGCGCTGAGGAAGATCACCTGCTTAGCGGCGGGACCCTGGCTCTCAGGACGCTGGATGTTCTTGATGTGATAGATAGGATAGCTTACGCGGGTGTTCTCCGTAACGCTCTTGTCGGCGAAGTCGATCTTGCCGTTGGCGTCAACAGTGACGTTCTCCAAGAGTGCGTCGCGGGTGATGGCTCCGTAGATGTCGGGCTCAGCCTCCTTGTCGAGGTTGATCACCTTAGCGTAGCAGCCACCCTCATAGTTGAACACGCCCTTGTCGTCCCATCCGTGCTCGTCGTCGCCGATGAGCTTACGCTTCGGGTCGGTAGACAGTGTGGTCTTACCCGTACCAGAGAGACCGAAGAAGATAGCGGTGTTCTCACCGTTCATGTCGGTGTTGGCAGAGCAGTGCATAGAAGCGATGCCGCGCAGAGGCATGAAGTAGTTCATCATAGAGAACATACCCTTCTTCATCTCACCACCATACCATGTGTTGATGATCACCTGCTCCTTGCTTGTGACGTTGAATACAACGGCGGTCTCAGAGTGCAGACCCAATTCTTTCCAGTTCTCCACCTTAGCCTTGGAAGCATTGTAGACGATGAAGTCGGGCTCCTGCTCGAAGTCGGCCTCTGTCTTGGGGCGGATGAACATGTTGGTCACGAAGTGAGCCTGCCATGCCACCTCCATGATGAAGCGCACCTTCATGCGGGTGTCGCGGTGTGTGCCGCAGAAACCGTCAACGACATAGAGCTTCTTGTTGCTCAGTTCCTTCTTGGCGATCTCCTTCACGGCGTCCCAAGTCTCCTTGCTGGCGCGGTGGTTGTCGTTATGATATTCTTCAGAATCCCACCATACAGTGTCGTGAGAGGTCTCATCATCAACGATGAACTTGTCCTTAGGCGAACGGCCGGTGTAGATACCGGTCATCACGTTGACTGCGCCCAGCTCAGTCTCCTGAGCTTTGTCGAAGCCCGTGAGGCCTTCCTTGGTCTCCTCGTTGAACAATACCTCATAAGAGGGGTTGTACAGAACCTCTGCAGTACCTGTCTGGATTCCGTAAGTTGCTAAAACTGACTTATCAAACTTTGCCATTTTGTTAAGTATGTATTAAATGAATGAATTCTGCTAACCTTATTCCTTTTTAGACGATGCAAAGTTAGTAAAATTACAGAAATTGAACAAGTTTCGCTCTTTAAAATTGGCAACTGCTAAACCTTTTTAGGTTAAACCGTGTTAAAACATCTGTATCGATATTCAATTTGTAATATATACTTGCCAAAACACACGATTCTTTTCATTAATTTTGCAGGCGCAAAAAGATAAAAGGAGGATATTTTGCATGTTTCCTTTCACTTGGAAACCTAATAAAAACAGATTTACTGAATGATGAAAATAATAGATTTATCTCAGCAAAACTCTATTATCGGTCAATATATGGCCGAAATGAGAGACAAAGAATATCAACGCAACCGTCTGCTCTTCCGCAACAACATCACACGCATCGGTGAATGTGAGGCTTATGAGGTTTCGAAAACCTTGCATTATGAAACTCGCGATATAGTTACTCCCCTGGGTACGGCCAAGGTGAATGTGCCGGCCGATGAGGTGGTCTTGGCTACGATTTTCAGAGCCGGGCTGCCTTTCCACAATGGATTTCTGAACATCTTCGACCATGCCGGCAACGGATTCGTGTCGGCCTACCGCGAATATACCAATGTGGCGCATACCGAGGTGGGCATCCACGTGGAATATCTTGCAGCTCCCCACATTGAGGACAAGGTGCTCATCATTGCCGATCCCATGCTGGCCACCGGCGGAAGTATGGAGTTGGGCTATAAGGCGTTTCTTTCCAAAGGTCAGCCCAAGGCCGTACATGTGTGCTGTGTGATTGCCACTCCGCAAGGTGTAGAAAGAGTAAAGGCCACCTTCCCCGAGAACACTACGGTGTGGTGCGCAGCTATCGACCCGGGACTCAACGAGAACAAATACATTGTTCCTGGTTTCGGCGATGCCGGTGACTTGTGCTACGGCGACAAGTTGTAAGGGAACATCAAGGAACAGAAGGGGGAATTGGCGCGCCGGAGCGTTTGCAAGTGGTGAATCTTCCTCAATGCCGTTGGCAGGCCGGCCTTGGATGGCGGGCTTTTCAGGGTGTCTCCCATCAGTGATTGTGGGTTGGGCATCATCACTATTGGATGACTGGCGCAACCCTGTGTTTGGTGAATCCGCCATAAAAAATGCCGCTCTATAGTCCCTGGACTTTGGACGATAGAGCGGCAATCATATCATGAGGAAAAAGTCTACAGTGTTTCTTTCACAGTGTCACAAAACTGTTCAAGGATCTTTATCATGTCGGACGGCAAGTAGCTGATGGCCTTGGAGATGAATTCGTCTGGGATCTGATAGAAAGCTCCGGCAATGGAACAGGTGATGGCCGCTTTCGTGTCGGTGTCGCCCCGGGTGAGGATGGCATTGCGGAGCGCATCCTCAAAGCTGTTGCTCTCAATGAAGCATCTCACGGCCCATGGCACAGTCTCCTGGCAGGTGGAGTCGAAGTGTCCGTTGCGTCCGATGCGCTTGATGTCTTTCAGTTCCGGCATCTCGTATTTGAAGTGCTTCTCCATCTTGTGTTCCACGTCCTCCTTCGTGATTCGCCCATTTCGGATCCAGTAGATGAGCGTGGCCACGCACTGTGCGCCCTTCACGGCCTCGGGATGGTTGTGGCTGCAGATAGTGGCGAGCTTGGCTTGGTTGAGCATCTCATGGTAGTCGTTGACAAGCCAGCCCACAGGACTGATCCTCATTGCGGCTCCGTTGCCGCACGACAGGTTGGCCGGCCGGTCGTCAGCCTCCCACCAGTCTTGAAAGTATCCGCCGTAGCCACCCATGGGATCGGGATATTTGCGGCACCAGTAGCGAAGTGTCTGGGCATAGTCCTTGTGGTTCATCAGCGCGTCGGCAATAGCCATTGTGCAGATGGTATCATCTGTATAGTTGCAGTCTTTGGTGAAAAGAGCAAATCCCGGTTCAATATTCTTGCTGTTGAACTCAAAGCGTGACCCGACAATGTCTCCGATAATAGCCCCTATCATAGTATGGTAATGATTTATGTGTTGAGGAATAGATAAGTACTTCCACCGGGAATCGAACCCGGATCAAAGGTTTAGGAAACCTCCGTTCTATCCATTGAACTATAGAAGCCTGTAAGGTTTTTAATAGTGCAAAGATACGATTATTTTCTTTTGCGACAAAATTAATCACTATTTTTTTAATCTCCGCTATTCTTTATCATTTTTTCTGTAGCTTATCTCCAGCGCTTTATACAAACTTTCGTTTTATTTGTCTTTTTGCAAACTATTTTTTGTTTGTTCAAAAGAATTCCCTTACTTTGCAAGCAGAATGAAAACAATACTTACCATAACAGGTTCAGACAGCTCGGGAATCTCGGGTGTGCAGGCCGACATTCGCACCATTGCCTCCCTCGGGGCTTATGCAGTGTCGGCCATCACCTCCATCACTATGCAGAACACCATCGGCATTCAGAGCTTCTACGACCTGCCTGCCGCCACAGTACGCGGACAGGTGGAGGCCGTGGTCAACGACGTGGAGCCTCAAGTGGTGAAAATCGGAATGATACGCCGCACGGATGTCCTTCAGGTCATCGTCGACTTGATCGTGAAGTACAAGCCGCTCTTCGTTGTCTACGACTCCATTCTGCGGTCGGCCAACGGCGACCTGCTCTTGGCGCCCGACGTGTTGGCTCAGATCCGCCAGCAACTGTTGCCTCTGTGCTCGTTTGTCGTAGTCAGGCGCAGTGAGGCGCGGGATATTCTTGGTGAGGAAGTCTTGCCCAATGTCCACTTTGTCGACGATGCCGCGCTTCATGGTCAGCAGAACGCCTTCTCCTCAGCCGTTGCCGCTTTTGTGGCGCTCGGTGATGATATGAGCACTGCCGAACGCAAGGCGCGCGAATTCGTGGTCCGTGGGATGCAGCCCAAAGCCGGGCCGCAGGGCGTTGGTACAAAGCTTTTCAACCGTTTTCTGACCCTCGTTGCCAATCACTTCCGCACCAACAGCGACGTGGCTTTCTATGCCGATTGCCTCAACGTCACGGCTACCTACTTGGCCCAAGTGTGCCACAGAGTGAGCGGTAAGTCGCCAAAGAACATCATCGACCGGCAAGTTACCGAGTCCATCGCCACAGAACTGAGGCAGAGCGACAAACCTTTGCAGGAGATTGCCGCCGATCATGGTTTCTCCTCGCAAGCCCATTTCTCGAAATTTTATAAAAAACAAACTGGTCTTTCACCGAGCGACTATCGCCGGCAGGACCCTACAAACCACTTAAATCATGACTAAAGAAAGACAAGAACTCAACCGCAACTTGGCCCAAATGCTCAAAGGCGGAGTAATTATGGACGTGACGACACCCGAACAGGCCCGCATCGCCGAACAGGCCGGTGCATGCGCCGTGATGGCTTTGGAACGCATTCCTGCCGATATTCGCGCCGCCGGCGGTGTGTCGCGTATGAGCGACCCCAAGATGATCAAGGGCATTCAGGCCGCAGTTTCCATTCCCGTGATGGCCAAGTGCCGCATCGGCCACTTTGTGGAGGCCCAGATTTTGCAAGCCATCAACATTGATTATATTGATGAGAGCGAAGTGTTGTCGCCTGCTGATGATGTCTTCCATATCGACAAGACTCAATTCGACGTGCCCTTCGTCTGTGGCGCACGCAATCTCGGCGAGGCTCTGCGCCGTATCGCTGAGGGGGCTACGATGATTCGCACCAAGGGTGAGCCGGGAACGGGCGACGTTGTGCAGGCCGTGAGCCACATGCGCTTGATGCAGAGCGAGATCCGTGCGCTTGTAGCCAAACGTGAGGATGAGCTCTACGAGGCTGCCAAACAATTGCAAGTGCCCTACGACCTGGTGAAATACGTACACGATCACGGCAAGTTGCCCGTGGTGAACTTCGCTGCGGGCGGAGTGGCAACTCCAGCCGACGCGGCGCTGATGATGCAGCTTGGCGCAGAGGGCGTGTTTGTGGGCAGCGGTATCTTCAAGAGTGGCAATCCCGCAAAGCGCGCGGCAGCCATCGTGCAGGCCGTGACCAACTATAACGATCCGAAGAAACTGGCCGAAGTGAGCGAGGATCTCGGTGAGGCTATGGTGGGTATCAACGAACAGGAAATCAAAGTCCTCATGGCGGAACGTGGCAAATGAGAATTGCAGTATTGGCTCTGCAGGGAGCTTTCATTGAACATGAAAATATGCTGAGGCGCCTCGGGGTAGAAAGTTTCGAGGTGAGACAGCTCAGCGACTGGCAGCAGCCCAAGGACGGACTCATCATTCCGGGTGGCGAGAGCACTACCCAATTGAAGTTGCTCCGCGACATGGGATTGCTTCGGCCCATCCGTGAGGCCATTACCGACGGACTGCCTGTGTTTGGTACCTGCGCTGGACTGATCCTGTTGGCGAAGGGCGTGGAGGGCGAGAACTTCGAACGCATCTCCACAATGGACATCAACGTGAGGCGCAATGCCTACGGACGTCAGTTGGGCAGCTTCTTCACCACTGCCCCGATGAGGGGGGTGGGCGACGCGGTACCAATGACTTTCATCCGTGCTCCTTATATAAATAGCGTGGGTGAAGGCGTGGACATCCTCGCTCAAGTGGATGGTCACATCGTGGCCGCTCGCCAAGCCAACCAGCTCGTCACCTCCTTCCATCCCGAACTCAACGACTCCACCGCCGTTCATGCCTTTTTCCTGAGTATGATTGCTCAATCTTGATCAGATAGAGTAGCCGGAAGTAGGGGGAAGCCATCACTTCAACCTGCTTCTATTTCCAATATTTTCATTGTCGGACACGTGCCCCGCACATCGCGGACACGTGTCTGTTTTCTTCAGAAATATGCTAAATCGCGCTATCCCTTATATTGAGAGGGAAAACATTTGCATATTTGAAATGTTTTTCCTAAATTTGCAAAGCATACTAACAAAATGAACAGAAAACAAACAAGATGAAGACCAACGTGGAACATCTTTCGCATAACCAGTTGCAAAGGTACAATTTGTCGGATAATCTTATTATACACTTATTATTATTTATGAAAAAAATCACTTTAGCAGCCCTAATGCTGATGACTGCGATGTCGATGTCGGCACAGACCGGAGGCGATACCACGCTCCAAATACTGATGCTCGACGGCACCTCGCATGTGATCAACACGGGTGACATCGACGGCATCGACCTTGCCAATGGCAAGATGACCGTGACCGAAGCGGGCACAGAGAAAACGCTCTACACCCTGCAATTTGCCGATATAGACTATCTCTCGTTTGGCTCGTCAACCGGTATCCATCAGGCCCAAACCGATCGGCTTGCTCCCGTTATCCGCTCGGACGGCTACACGTTTACAGCTGAAAACCTTGCCGAAGGCGATTATCTCGATGTCTACACGCTCGGCGGCGAACGCGTCGCACATGCTCAGGCCTCCAACGGCAAGGCCTACGTTGACGCCTCTCAGTGGCAAAACGGTACGTATATCATCAAAGCCGGTAAGAAAACAATCAAAATGTTAAAACGCTAACCTCACATCCATTATCATTTATTTACGATTATGAAAAAAATATCCTCCTTCTGCTCCTGATGCTCTGCATGACCGTTGGCCACGCTTTCGCACAGGATACCCTCTACGTGATGAAAAACGGTGTAGTGACCCAGAAACTTGTCGTCGGCAAGGACGTAGACCGCATCACTTTCAAAGCTCCCCAACCGGTTCAGACCAACACTGCCATCGTTAACGGTCAGGAGATCGTTCTCAATTCTGCGCTGCTCTATTCCGACGGGGGCACCACCTACATTTGCCTTTCCAATGCCGACCACCTCACCGACTTCCAGACCAGTTACTCGGGCGACATTGTCCTCATCGCCATGCCCGATGCCCTCTTCGGCACCGACATCAACTTTGAGACTGTCGACTATGCAGAGAATCCCGTCTATGCCTACTATCTCGAAGGCGGTGAGCCTATTTATGGCGCCAGCGATGACGTGAACGACTGGAAGGCCTCCTTCCTAAGTGCCACTATCAAGGCCGACACACTTAACGGCAAGATGACCGTGAAGATGAATTTCCAGGGCAATCCCGATGTGGATGCCAAGGACTTCAAGGTGGATTATGCGGGCAACTTTACCTACCAGGCCCCCAGTGCCAACTATTTCACCATCGACGGCACCAGCACCAGCGTGCGCAAGGCTTTCGTGAAGCATGAGGACGACGGCAGCGTGACGCTCTATCTCTCCACGGGTGATGTGGAAACTGTTGAAGAGCTGGCGAACGCATACTATTACGCCGCCGTAAACGTGCCACAAGAGGCACTCGACGGCCGCACGATCGATGTGCAGGGCCAGGAGCCTTACAGCCTTATCCTGGTCGACAACCTCAACAATGAGCAGTCTGAAATCTCTCAGGGCAATGCCGGAGATGCCATCGGCTCGCTCTCGGTGAAAGCCAAGGATGAGGGATATGTCGCTACGATCGACGTCACCGGACTTGGAGGCACACACAGTCTGAAGGCTTACTACGACGGAGTACCCACCGACGCGGCCACAGAAAAGCCCAATGCCATTGTGGTCAATCAGAAGACCACACCGCTCAATAAGGCTATCGTGACCTCGGAGGGCGACTACTACAACGTCTATTTCTTCAACGACGCGGATGCGACAGCCAACGACACGGCCCGTGCCGACTTGAGCTTGAAGATTCTGAAATCGGAGGCACAGGGCGACATCGTGCCCTTCACCAACGACGGCACCGGAGAGTCGCTGGTCATCACCTACAACGGCGAGACCTATGACAAGGAAAGCGTAAGCGGCGATACTCCCAACGCCAACGGCGGCAACGCCAGCATGACGCTCGACGGCGACCAGCTCAACATCACGTCAACCGTCTTTGCTGCTGTTAAGGAAGGCAAACACGACATCAAGACCCATTTCAAGGGTAAGGCTGTCGTGCTGTAAGATTCATCGGTTATCATGAGATTGACCATAAATGGTCTCAGCTCCCTTTGTCAGTGAGGGGAAGACGATATAGGCTGGTTCTGAAAATTAGAAGATCACCACAGGTTTCACACAACCGCAGTGGTATTGCTGATCAACTGATTTTCAGGGCCAGTTTTTTGGAATACTATTTCGACCGAAGTCTCTTCCACCTCTTAAAAGGGACACAAGACTGGGATTTTTCAATACAACACACTTATGACCTACATCGAATTACCTGAGCAGACCACCCTGCCACCGATCACTTTCGACTTTGCCGTTGAGGCTTATGCAGCCCGACATTTTCACGACGACGACTATTTCTTTATCTGGCAGACTAAGCCCACTGTGATTCTCGGGCGCAATCAGCTGCTTCGCAACGAAGTGAACATCGACTATTGCCGCAAGCACGATGTCTTTATCTCTCGCCGGAAGAGCGGAGGTGGCTGTGTCTACTCCGATGAGGGCAACATCATGTTTTCGTTTATCTGCCGCGAGCCAAACGTCCAGAAGATGTTTGCCAACTGTATGCACCTGGCCGCCGAGGCTCTTCACCGCATCGGCGTGCCGGTGAACATCTCGGGCCGCAACGATATTCTTCTCGACGGCAAGAAGGTCTCGGGAGCCGCATTCTACCGCACAGGCGAACGCAGCGTGATGCACAATACGCTGCTTGTCCACTCCGACCTCAGTATGCTGGAGCAAGTCATCACGCCCGACAAGGCAAAGTTGCAAAGCAAGGGCGTGAAGAGTGTCAGACAACACGTGGGAAACATCGGCGGCTATACCTCTATGTCGCTGCAGGAACTGAAGACATCTTTCAGGCAGGCGATGTGTGGCGACAAGACCATCACCATCACGGAGGACATGATGCCCGAAATCAAAGCACTGCAGGCATCGTTTGCCGCAGAAGACTTCATCTACGGCAAACAGCCGCTCTTCAAGCTCTCTAAGAAACATCGTCTTTCTGGTGTGGGTACCCTTGAGGCCTGCATGGAAATCAAGGACAACCATATCCGCGACATCGATATCTTCGGTGACTATTTCCTCACTGGCGACCTCGACGAGGAACTGCTGCCCCGTCTGCGCAACGTAGCTTTCACGCGCGAGGCGGTTGAAAAGGCCTTGGAGGGGCTCGACCTGAACAACATCATCAGCGGGCTGACCACCGAAGGACTGCTGCGTGTGCTGTTCGGGCGCAAGCCCCACGTGATGAAACCCGACTGGCTGAAGATTGATCTCAGTTCCGACAGGCAGAGCGAGAATACCTCTGGGATTATCCGTGCCAACCGACTGCACACCATCTGCGAGAGCGGACTCTGCCCCAACCGGGCCGAATGCTGGCGATTGGGTACAGCCACACTGATGATTGGCGGAAACATCTGCACCCGGCATTGCCGCTTCTGCAACACGCCGAGCGGGCGCCCGCTTCCTCTCGATGGCGATGAGCCGCAGCGCGTGGCTGAGTCGGTGAAGGAGATGAACCTGAAATATGTGGTGCTGACATCGGTCGACCGCGACGATCTTCCCGATATGGGCGCCGAGCATTGGAGGCAGACTGTGGAGGCCGTGAGGCAGCTGTGCCCCGCAAAGATAGAAGTACTCCTTCCCGACTTCCAGGGACGCGACGATCTGATGGACATTGTGCTGCTCAGTCGTCCCGATGTAGTGGCCCACAACATTGAGACCGTGAGGCGGCTCACTCCAGTGGTGCGCAGTGTTGCCACTTATGAGGGCAGCCTGCATGTGCTCAGGCATATTCACGAACAAGGCTTTGTGACCAAGAGCGGGCTGATGCTCGGACTGGGCGAGACTGAGGCAGAAGTGCTTCAGACGCTGCGCGACCTTCGCGACAGTGGTGTGGACCGCGTGACCATCGGTCAGTATCTTCAACCCACGGCCCACCATCTGCCCGTTGCCGCCTATATTGCTCCCGACAAGTTCAGGTGGTATCGCGATCAGGCGTTGCAGATGGGGTTCCGCTCCGCAGTCAGTGGGCCGCTTGTGCGTTCTTCCTACAAGGCCGGTATGGATTGATTCCAAGTCGGACATCAGTTCCGTGCATTCCGTTTTTTCAAACGATTCTCCTTTTGAGGCTGGTTCTATATCATAGAGCCAGCCTCAAATCTTTATTGTTGGTCATGGAAAAGGCGGCTGCCAGTAGTCGTCTCATGGCCGCCGGCAATGCTTGCCGGACTATTGCGGCGTTTGCCACACGACCGCGTGCCTTTCGCCACACGATCACGTGCCTTTCGCCACACGATCACGTGTCTTTCGCCACACTGTATGGCTAAGCGCATAAAAAAAGGACACGGCGTGTCAACGTCGTGCCCTCTGGCGATATTAATAAGTGAAAAAATCACTTCAAGATTTTCTTGGTCGTTCCGTCGGCATTGCGAAGGATGTATACTTGGCCTTTCTGCATTGAGCTGACGCGCTGTCCGCTAAGGTTGTAGACGGCAGGAGCGGCTACGAAGGATGTTCCCTTCACAGGCTTCACGGCTGTGAGATCAGCACCGGTGAGTGTCACCTCGATGGTGTAGTAGCTGCTCAAGTCGTCGCTCAGCACAACATAGTCGATGCATGAGGGATCCTCATCATCTATAATACCGATAACGACGGAGTGGGGAGCAGTCTCAAACTGGATGTCGCCCGGCAGCACTTTCTTGCCTTGTGCGTTGAAGGTGACCTCGCAGTCGTTGTCCTCATCAAACACGAGGTCGCGTTTCTCACCATTGAAGGAGATGCTCTTCGCGTAGTTTCTGTAGATGAGCTCTGCGTCGTCGACATAGAGCGTGTCGGTGCTGCCTGCACCGGGGTCGGCGTTAGTGGAGATGGTGGCAAGGATGGCGCGTCCTGTGGCGTTGTCGTAGGAAGCGTAGTCGAAGGGGATGCTGATGCGCTGCCACTCGTTGTTGTTGCTCTCAATCCGGTTGTTGCGTGCCACGGCCATGACATTGTCATTGTATAGGTCGTCTCCCTTGGGGTCCTGATAGTAGGTGCCGTCGGTGATAATGGCACTCACCGTGGCGTAGGGATGGTCGGCATTGGGTGTGCCCTGCTTGAACTTCACCCAGAGGGCGAGCGAGTCGGGGCGTCCGTTCATATACTGATAGAAAGGATCACCCTTGGCATCTGTGCCGGTAGAGTCGAGCGAGAGCCAAGCGTGGTTGGCAAGGTCGGCGGCTGTCATAGAGCCGGTGTTGATGCGGCCTGTCGTCACGGTGCCGTTGGCGATGGCTATCCACATATCCACAGAGGTCAGCATGAGCGAGTGCTTGCCGTTGCTTCCCGGGCGCACCAAGTTGCTGATGAAGGTGTGGGGGTTATAGCCGGCCAGATAGACGAGGGTGGGATCGCCGCTGGCACTCATGAAGCTGTGCCAGCCGTCGGGCTCGTCGCTCGTGGCGGTGTTGCCTTCCATTGACACAGAGGCCTTGTGATAGGTCTCAAATCCACCGTTGATGAGGCTAAAGCCACGTCCGAACACGCAACGGATGTCCATATTCATGCTCTCCACTTCGATATCCATATATGCATAGATGCGATTGTCGACCAGATAGCTTCTCAGTGCCACTTCAACTTCGCCCATCATGGGGCCGACCCATTGCTTGGAGGCGTCATCTCCGTTTTGGATGACAACGTCTTTTCCACCGGCAAGGATTGTGCGGCCGTTGGTGCCGTTGAAACTGTACACGTTGTCGAGCTGTACATTGCCGATGTACATCGTTTGTCCGCCCATGGAGAGCGTGAAGTTTTTCAGCGTGAAGGTGTAGGTCCCATTGCTGGCCTGATTCACGGAGATCGTGGCCGGAGTGGTCACGGGTGTCGTTGCCCCATTGATGTAGATGGCGAGCGAGTCGGTGTAGTCTGCTGCCATAGCTGCCGCAGCCATTACCGAAGCTGCGAGAAAAGTAAATAATCGTTTCATATGTGTCAAGTTATTGTTGAACTTTTATAATATTGGCCGGCAGGGCTTATGTGCCCTATGGCCTTTGTTGAGTTGTTATCTTAGCTTATAGATAATTCCCGCCGATCCGAAGATCGGGTAGAGCGTCTGCTCAATGGTGTGGAAGTCGCTCTTGTGGATACCGCTGAGTCCCCACTTGAGCTCGGCGAAGAATCCCCAGCGCTTGAAGGCCCTCCAGTCGGCACCGGCCGACACTCCCCATTGGAAGCGGCGCATATTGCTGGAGAAATCGTAGGTGCCCGATGTGCTCACGTCGTCACCGATGTTCACCTTGGCTCCTGTGGGAGTGCCCACACGCAGATAACCATTGTGGGCGCGGCCCTCGAAGCTCTTCTGTGTGAGCAAGGAAACATAGGGGCCGGCATGGATCCGCCAGCGGCTGCCTATATGGTAGGTGGCCATCACCGGAACGGTGAACATCCACTCGTTGACCTCCGTGGAGACGTTGCCGGTGTACATGCCCTCCAATTCCTGTCCGCCGCGCACGATGGCCATGTGGTAGTTCTTTACGTTGGCATCTTCCTTCATGCCTTTGTTCTCATAGTAGAGTCCGGTCATGATGCCCCACTGTTCGCTGAGCGTTTTCTCGGCCTCAATCCCAATGACGGGATTCGACTGCAGCGTGTAGCTGTTGAGTTTTCGGATGGAGGCCGGCAATCCAATGGGTGCTGTGCCGCCGAGGTTGAAGCCCACTTTGGCCGTGAGGTGCAAGTCGCTGTACCAGTGGCTCTGTGCCTGGGCCGTCAGAGTTGTCGTGGCTGACAATAATAGGATGAGAATCGAAGTCTTCATAATGCGTTACTCCTGTTTTTGACTGATGATGCTCACGTCGTCGATGAGAAGCGTAGAGCCCACGGCCCCTTCAAACTTGTCGCCCTCGTTGCTCGACGAGAAAACGATGGCCAGGCTGTAACCCATGTTGCGAAGCGTTTCCTCATCGATATTCTGACGGTAGAGAAACTGCGTCTCAAACGGTTGCCAGCCATTGGTCTGGCCGATGTCGCCCAAGTCGGCAATGGCCACCACCTGCTGTGAGGTCTTCACGTTGTCGCCGAAGAGTACAACCTCGTTGCCTGCGTCGTCGTGGTTGCGGTAGAGCACCGCATAGATGGCCCCGTGATCGCTCTTTCCCTCAAGGGCTTTCCCGAAGGCGTCCTGGTAAGTCTCGCCCGGTTGATAGTTGTACCATCCCTTTAGCGTGACGGGCTTCATGGAGAAGGGCACACCGAAACGAGTGGCATGGAGTGTGTTGGTGAGTGCCTGCTGCAGGTCGAAAGTACCCAAGAAGAGATTGCCTGCCGCGATGCGCTTGTTGACCATCACGCCGAAAGCACCCGTGGAGCGCGTTGTCAGTGCCGCGCAGGCTCCCGTGTGGCCGTTCGGATTCGGGTAGGTGGGGTATTCTTCGGGCTTGGCCGTTCCCATCGAGAGGTTGAAGCCTGGATTGCCTGTGGCCCAGTCGGCATCGAGAGCGTCGGCGTGGAAGACATAGTACTTTCCTTGTGTTGTCTCCAGACTGTAATCGTCGAAGGTGAAGGCCAGCGAGTCCTTTACCGTCACTACAGTGGGCACAAACTGCATTTTGTAGGTACGGTGCCAGTTTCCGTCCTCCGAAGTGGTGGTGTAGACTACGGGTCCCTTGCTGAAGTCGTGCACCGTGCCGCTGGCGGGCTCCACGGTAGCGCCTTCTGTGAGCTGCAGCGTGGGAGCCAGGGCCGTGATGTCGGCATGGCTGCGCACGCGGAAGGTGATGGTGGAATCGCTGTAGGGCACAGCTTGAACCGTGTCGGAGAGTTGGAAGAACGTGTTGAGCGGGTCGCTGACGTTCACCGCGACACGCTCAATGTCGGCCTCCGCGTTGGGTGCCTCGTCCTTGAAGCAGGAGCTCAGGCAGAGCGGTGCCAACAGCAAGAGCATTTGGTATCGTTTCATTGATCGTTGTTATCCTTATTTCTAATCTTTTTTGGCTCCCACTTTTGCCATCCACTTGCCTCCAAAGATGCAGGCCAGTCCGAGGATGATGAAGGGGATGCTGAGAATCTGTCCCATATCGAGCGGCATTCCGGCCTCGAAGGGCTCCTGGATGTCCTTGGTAAACTCGATGAAGAAGCGGAAGGTGAAGATGAGCGTCAGGCAAAGACCAAAGAAGAAACCGCTTCCAGCCTTCTTTTTGCCTTGCCGATAGAAGTACCATCCTACGAAGAAAAACAGGAAGTAGGCAATGGATTCGTAGAGCTGTCCCGGGTGGCGGGGGGCCTGGTCGACGCGCTCAAAGATGAAAGCCCATGGCACATCGGTCACCTTGCCGATGATTTCAGAGTTCCAAAGGTTTCCCAAGCGGATGCAGCACGCCGTGATTGGGGTGGCAATGGCAATGTCGTCCAGCACTTGCCACAGATTGAGATGGGTTTTGCGCCAATAGAGCCACAAGGCGATCATCAGTCCCAACGTGCCGCCGTGACTGGCGAGTCCCTGGTAGCCAATAAACTTCCATCCCCCGCCTTCCATGAAGCGGATGGGCAGAAACATCTCGACGATATGCTTTCCGCTGCTGAGAAAATAGTCGGGCTCATAGAAGAGACAGTGACCCAGGCGTGCGCCGATGATGATGCCGAAGAAGCAATAGATGAAAAGCGGATCGAAGTCCTCGTCTCTGAGCTTCTGGTCCTTATAGAGCCAGCGCACCATGAAGTAGGCACCCACAAGCCCGATGATCCACCACAGGGCATACCAGTGTATGCCATAGGAGCCGATGTGGAAAGCCACTGTGTCGGGATCCCAAATGATATAGGAGAGAAGATTATTCATAATGATGATATTTTGATTGGGGTTTCCGAGGCCCCCCATTCACCCCATCAACCCCATAAGACCCATGGGGGTGATGGGGGGGATGGGGGATTATGGGGTGGATGGGGATGATGGGCGGAACACCACCCTACCTATTAGACATTAAACCTGAAGTGCATGATGTCGCCGTCCTGCACCACATAGTCCTTTCCTTCGATGTTCAGCTTGCCGGCCTCGCGCACGGCAGCTTCCGACTTATATTGCAGATAGTCCTCATACTTGATGACCTCGGCACGGATGAAGCCTTTCTCGAAGTCGGTGTGAATGACACCTGCGCATTGTGGGGCCTTCCAACCCTTATGATAGGTCCAGGCTTTCACTTCCATCTCACCGGCGGTGATAAACGTCTGCAGGTTGAGCAGATGATAGGCCTTCTTGATGAGACGGTTCACACCGGGCTCGTCCATGCCTAACTCGTCGAGAAACATTTTCTTGTCCTCATAGGTGTCGAGCGATGCAATGTCCTCCTCGGTCTTGGCAGCGATGACCATGGCCTCGGCTCCTTCCTTGGTGGCAATCTCCTCGATCTTCTTCGAATAGGCGTTGCCCGACTTGGCGCTGGCTTCGTCGACGTTGCAAACGTAGAGCACGGGTTTGGTGGTGAGCAGGAACAGATCGTGGGCGGCTTTCTCCTCTTCCTCGGTGTCGAAAGTCACCGTGCGGCAGTTCTGGCCTTTGTCCAATGCATCTTTGTAAGCCTCTAACACAGTCTCCAGTACCTTGGCGTCCTTGTTGCCGGCCGCGGCGGTTTTCTGCACTTTGGACAACTGGCTCTCAATGGTTTCCAGGTCTTTCAGTTGAAGCTCTGTATCGATAATCTCCTTGTCTTCCACAGGATCGACAGGAGCACCGCCCTCGCGCACCACATTGTCGTCGTCGAAGCAACGGATGACGTGGATGATGGCATCGCACTCGCGGATGTTGCCCAAAAACTTATTACCAAGGCCTTCGCCCTTGCTGGCACCTTTCACAAGGCCAGCGATATCTACTATCTCACACGTGGCGGGAACAATCCTTCCCGGATGTACAATTTCGGCAAGCTTGGTCAGTCGCTCGTCGGGAACGGTAATGACGCCCAAGTTGGGCTCTATCGTACAGAAAGGGAAGTTGGCTGCCTGAGCTTTGGCGCTCGACAGACAATTGAACAATGTGGACTTACCCACGTTGGGCAGTCCCACGATACCACATTTTAATGCCATTTCTTATTGATTATCGTTTATAAACTCGGTGCAAAGTTACAAAAAAGATGCGAGATAACTCCTTTAGGTTTGAAAAACATTGATAAAGCAACAATTTCTCACTTTTTTTACGTATGTTTGCAGAAACGAAAAAACAATCTGCAAATGATGAAATTCCTATTGACATTGGCCTTGTCGCTGTCTGTCCCCTTGTCTGGAAGCGTGGCCCAGCCCTTGAAAAGCGACAGCTTAAATCCCATGGTCTGTAGCGTGGGCCGGCCCCGGGTGGCGGTTGTGCTCTCTGGTGGCGGAGCAAAAGGCATGGCGCACATTGGAGTGTTGAAAGTAATCGAGAAAGCGGGCATCCCTATCGACATTGTCACCGGCACTTCCATGGGGAGTCTGGTCGGAGGACTCTACAGCGTGGGATGGAATGCCACGCAACTCGATTCGCTTGTACGGCATCAGAATTGGAGCTTTCTGCTCTCAGACAAGACCGACTACTATTCGGAAGACCTCTTTGGACGGCGCAAACAGGACACCTACTTTCTCTCCAAGACGCTCACTGCCGGAAAAAGAAAGCTGTCTGAAGCCGGCGGACTTATCATGGGAAAGAATCTGCGAACGCTCTTCGACCACCTCACCGTGGGCTACAACGACTCCATCGACTTCAATCGTCTGCCTATTCCCTTCTCGTGTGTGGCGACGAACATTGTAGACAATAGCGAATACGACTTCCACAGCGGCGTGTTGGCTGAGGCCATGCGGTCGAGCATGAGCATTCCGTTGGCCTTTACGCCCATACGCAAGGGCGACATGGTGCTTGTCGACGGCGGACTGCGCAACAATTATCCGGCCGACATTGCCCGCGAGATGGGTGCCGGATATATCATAGGAGCTACCGTGCAGGGACCTCCAAAGACTGCCGACGACCTCACTTCGGGATCGGGAGTGCTCGGACAGATCATCGACGTGAACTGTAAAAACAAATACGATGCCAATCTCAGCATCACCGATATAGCCATTCGCGTCAATACGGCGGGCTACAATGCGGCCAGTTTCACCCGTGCGGCTGTCGATACGCTCATACGTCGTGGTGAGGAAGAGGCCATGAAACACTGGGACGAGCTCATGGCACTGAAGCACAAGTTAGGATTGAGCGACGACTACCGGCCTCATTATCTTTCGGCATCCGACGAAGCGCGGCAGCCTGTCGATTACAGAGTCAATAATGACAAAGAGCGGCCCCGACACGACTTGATTCAGGGCAACTTGGGAATACGGTTCGACAATGAGGAAATGGTGGCCCTGCAGCTCAATGGCGTATACAAATCCGCCAAAAAGCCCATTGACCTGCAGGCTACGCTGAGGCTCGGCAAGCGGATCATGTTTAGCGCTGAGGCCGTATGGACCCAGAAGAATACCATTAAGTTGGGCGCGGACTACACCTTCCGCCACAACGACATCGATATCTATGAACGGGGACATAACGCTTACAACATCACCAACAATCATCATCGGGTGAGACTGGGGTTGTTGGGGGCCAGTATACACAACGTCACTTTCGATATGTTTGCCTGTTGGGACTATTATCGGTTCATCAATCTTCTGTCGTCGCGGAAGGCCTACAGCGAATATGGTATAAACCTTAACGATAACCACTTCTTCAGCTACCACGCCTTGTTGCATTATAGCTCTGAAGACGATGGCATCTTTCCTACCCGGGGCTCCAACTTCCGTGTGGAATACAGCTATTTTACCGATAATTTTGCCGAATACAACCACCACCGGGGATTCAGCGAACTGAGTGGGCAATGGCTGGTAAACATTCCCGTAGCCAGTCATTTCTCCCTGCAACCGCTCGTTTATGGCCGTATGCTTTTCGGCAGTGAGACTCCCTATGTGAGATTGAACAGTATTGGAGGCTCATGGTTCGGACATTACAGCCCTGAGCAATTGCCCATGGCTGGAATGCACAATGTGGAGATAGCGCAAGACAAACTGATGGCGGCCCAGCTGCAGGGGACTTGGCACATGACAACAAACAACTATATAGCAGGTGCTGCGGGTATCTTGTTCGACCACGACCGGTTGAAATATCTGTTCCGCTCCAAACCTATCTACGGTATGCGTGCCGGTTGGTACTACCGCACCGTACTTGGCCCCATAGGAGCTTCGGTTAATTACAACACGCGGCAGAAGGAGGTGAGCTTGTTCTTCAACATCGGTTACTTCTTCTGAAAGGGTCAGTAGTTAGATTGAAGAGTAGATAAGAGTTAGGAGCGAGGAGACAGAAACATCCTCACTCCTAACTCTGTTTGCGTTGTGGAAGCGCTCACGAACCACTACGCCGCGGACAACAGGCGCTTGCTCATGTACCTCACGGGGTACCACGACGATAACCAGCCTACAGCAATGACCGTGAGGAAGATGAACAGCACGTCTATATAATGCACACTCACGGGATAGGCATCGACAATGTAAGTGCCTGCGCTTCCGCCCAGCGAGACAAGCCCGAACTGTTGCTGGAGCCCGCAGAGCAAAAGGCCGATGCCGATGCCAAGCAAGGCACCCATCAAACTGATGAGGCGACCTTCGAAAAGAAAGATCTGTGTGATCTGGTGGTTGGTGGCACCCATATTGCGCAGTGTCACCACGTCGTTCTTTTTGTCGATAATGAGCATGAGAAGTGAGCTGATGATGTTGAAGCAGGCCACCACGAGAATGAACGTGAGGAAGAGATAGGCCATGAGTTTCTCGATGTTCATGATCTTGAATGTGTCGGCCTGCTGCTCATAGCGGTCGAGCACCTTGTAGCGGCCCTGTGCCAATTGGGCGAGTTGCTTCTTTGCGCTACCGACGTTGCATCCCGGCTTGAGCCTTAGTTCCAGTGACGACAGGCGTCCCTGCTGGCCGAAGAGATTCCGGGCCATCTCTATGGAGACGATGATATAGCCCTTGTCGTAGCGTCCCTGCATCACATTGAACAATACGCCGGGCGACATCACGGAGTCGACGACGAAGCCGGGCGACACCATGGGGTCGTACTGACCTTCGCGCATGGGGGCATAGAGACTGAGGAAACCGTCCCAATCGTAGCCCATGTCGAGATTTTGTGCCAGTCTCACGCCCAAGATGCCGTATTGGAGGTTGGCCGCGTGGAGCATGAAATCGCCGTCGCCCCGCAGCACCTGGTCGAAGTCGGTGAGCTGCCTGAAGTTGTCTTCAACTCCCATCACCGTCACCATCGACTGGCGACCGTGATAGATGGCCAAAGCCTGGTCCTCTACGCACTCCGTGGCCACGGCCACATGGGCATTGGCCTTGATCTTGGTGAGAATGGGATCGTCGGCTGGTGCCGTCTTGCCCATCACCGGCACCACCTTGAGCTGAGGGTCGATGTTGGTGAAGAATGAGGCAACGAGATCCTGAAAGCCATTGAACACGCTCAGCACGATGACCATGGCCATGGTGGCCACAGCCACTCCGATCACCGAAATGGCCGAAATCACATTGATGGCGTTCGTGCTCTTTTTGGAGAAGAGATAGCGGCGGGCAATATAGAAAGGAAAGCTCACTTCTTCAGCAACTGGTCAATATGTTCCATATAGTCGAGCGAGTCGTCGATGAAGAAACGCAGTTCGGGAATGATGCGCAACTGGTTTCTTACGTGCTGCCCCAATTCGTAGCGCACGCTCTTCTCGTTCTTGCGGATGTTTTCCAGCAGTTCGTCGGCCTTCTCCGAGGGGAAGATGCTGAGGTAGGCGGTGCAGATGCTGAGGTCGGGACTGATTTTCACCTTTGTCACACTGACGAGCACGCCATGCATGGCGCGGGTCTGACGCTGAAATATTTCGGCCAGCTCCTTCTGGAGCAGGCGCGCTATTCTGTTTTGACGGGTTTCTTGCATAATATAAATAGGATATTGTCGGGCTGCAAAGTTACTGTTTTTTCTGCAGAAAAGAGAGGAAACGGGTAAATTAAAAGTCTTTTTTCGTACCTTTGCACCTCGGTTGCACCCACCGTGCAACGTTCAACGAATTATTTTGTATATGTACAAACCATTCATGATCAGGCGCAAGCCCCTCAAGTTCAAACGGTTCGGCAACAAGGGCTACTCGCTCTTCGGTGTGCTCGGCCGCGAAGTGCTTGTGGGTACCCTGAGTGTTTCCACACTGGCCCACGCCAAGGCTGCCGGTATCAGCACCCAACCCGACAAGGCCGGTGCCGACTCCGCAGTGGTGGCCTCCACACGAGAGCTGCAAGTGGTGGAAGTGAGGGGATCGCGAGCGCCGCTGACCCAGCGTCAGCAAGCGAGAATGATCACTGTACTGAGCCGCGACGAGATTCAGGCGGCACCGGTACAAAGTGTTAACGACGTGTTGAAACTCGTGGCAGGAGCCGACGTCAGACAGAAAGGCCCGATGGGAGCCCTCACCGACGTCAGCATCCGCGGGGGGAGCAGCGAGCAGATTGCCGTGCTGCTCAACGGCATCAACATCTGCGACCCGCAGACGGGGCACAACGCCTTCGACTATCCTGTCGACAAGGCCGACATCGACCATATCGAAGTGCTCGAAGGTCCGGCAGCAAGAGTCTACGGAACGTCGTCGCTCGTGGGAGCCGTCAACATCGTGACCCGAAGAGCCGCATCCCGGCAGGGCGCCGGCGCGTCGGCCCGCATCGAGGGGGGAAGCTACGGCTATCTGTCGGCAGGCGCGCGAGCCGACGTGGCCAACGGCCGCCTCTACCAAAGTCTGTCGGGCTCCTGTCTGCGAAGCGACGGCTATTCGCGTAGTGAGGCCGGGCGTCTCAATGCCGACTACAAGACGGGGAAGGCCTTCTATCAGGGAGCTTACAGCGACCCGGACCTGGATATTCAATGGCACGCCGGACTCAGCCTGAAGGACTATGGCTCCAACACCTTCTACAGCGTCAGATATGACGATCAGTTTGAACATACCCTGAAAACCACCACTGCCTTGCAGGCTCAGACCAAGCGCGGATGGTTTCATCTGCGGCCGGCCATCTATTGGAATCGGAACATGGACCGCTTTGAACTCATCCGTGGCGACGAGAGCAAGGTGCCCTTCAATTACCACCGCACCGATATCTTCGGCGTCCATCTCAATGCCTGGTTCGACTCTCCCTTGGGCCGTACGGCCTTGGGTATGGAGCTGCGCTATGAGGACATGGTGAGCACCACCCTCGGCGAGACATTAGTCCGGCCCCGCCATGTGCACCACACCTCACGCGACTATACCCGTGGGCTCGACCGCACCAACCTGCAGCTCTTTGTAGAACACAACATCGTCATCAGCCGCCTCACGCTCTCGGCAGGCATCACGGCCGTGGAGAATTCGCAGGCCGATATGAACCTGCGGGTCTATCCCGGATGGGATGCCAGTTGGCAATTGGCCGACGGATGGAAACTCTTCGCCGGCTACAATGCCTCGCTGCGTATGCCCTCGTTCACCGAGCTCTACTATTCTGTAGGCGGACACAAAGCCGACAGCCACCTGCGCCCCGAGGAGCTCTCGGCCGTGGAGGCAGGCCTGAAATACAGTCGGGCGGGCGTGCAGGCCGAGGCCAGCGTGTTCCACAACCATTACAAGAATCTCATCGACTGGATCAACGACGGATCTATAGACCCCGAGGGCAAGGAATACTGGCAGAGCGTGAACTTCGGCAAAATCAATGCCACGGGCTTGGAGGTCAACGCCGCGCTCGACTTCGCTACACTCCTGCCCTCACAGCATCTGCTGAAATCGATGTCGGCCGGATGGTGCTGGATCAACCAAAAGCAGGACTCGAAGCCTGGGGTCGTCAGTCAGTATGCCCTGGAATACCTGCGCAACAAATTCACCGCCTCGGCAGCTTTCCACTTATGGCGCAACCTTGACTTGCGGGCTGACTGGCGGTTGCAGCACCGCGTGGGGGCCTACAAAGACATCGATGGCAGGCTGCACGGCTATCAGACTTATGGCATCTTGGACGGCAGACTGGCTTGGACCGAACAGAAATGGAACGTCTACCTGGAGGCCAACAACCTGCTCAACCGGGATTATGCAGACTATGGCAACGTGAGACAGCCCGGAAGATGGATGGTGGCCGGCGCCGCCATCACATTGTAAAGGCTGTCGGAGGCACTTCTTCTCAGACTCACCGCCTGAAATCGTCGGTGCTCCCAAAATCGGCTATGCTTATCGGGCGCTGGATCAGCGCGCCACATTGGGGTTGGATTCTTTTTCGGAATCCAGCCCTTTTTGATTCTCGCAGCCGGCAAGACCATCTGTGGGAATGCAGGCGGAGGCTCACGGAAAAAAGAAGAAGGCATCAGTAGATGCGTGAAGCCACGTCACTTTCTGTGGATATCCATGTCTTTTTCTGTGGAAACTCATGCGGGGCGGCATAAGCGGGCCCATCGGCTTGCTTGTGGGGGCCGGCGGGCTTGCATATGGAAACCCGCGGGGTTGCATATGCAAGCCGGCATAGACACTCATGGCTTGCAGGGTGGGCAATTCGACTAAGAGTGGCGGCAGGCCTGTGCCGGCTGGCCGCATTCACATTCGCGCTCACAAAAAAAACCGTCCTCTCCATCGGGGGAAGACGGCGTTGCTGTATGCGGATGTTGTTGCTTTGCTGTTTTCAGTGGACAGATCCGCGCAGGTATTCGTCCACTTTGACGGCGGCTTCCTTTCCGCTGGCCATAGCGCGCACCACGAGCGAAGCACCATTCTTGCAGTCGCCGGCGGCAAACACGTTGGCGGGCAGTTCGGTCAGCTGGGGCTTGAGAAATCCCATAGCCAACAGAACCATGTCGGCCTTGATGATTTCGGGCTTGCCCTTCTCCACCATGACGGGGCGTCCGCCGTCGGGGTTCGGCTTCCAGTCGATCTCCTGGACGCGCACGCCGGTGAGCTTGCCGTCCTTGCCGATAAACTCCAGCGTGTTGATGTTCCAGCGGCGGGTGCATCCTTCCTCATGGCTCGAAGTGGTCTTCAGCACGCGCGGCCACAGCGGCCATGGATTGTTGGGGTCGTCGGGACCAACGGGCGGCTTGGGCATGATCTCGATTTGGGTCACGCTCTTGCATCCCTGTCGGTGGGCAGTGCCGATGCAGTCGCTGCCCGTATCGCCGCCACCGATGACCAGTACGTCCTTGCCTTTTGCCGTCACGAGGTCTTCCTTCTTGAATTCCATTCCGGCGAGGATGCGGTTTTGTTGCGACAGCATCTCCAGGGCGAAGTAGACGCCCTTGAGCTCTCGGCCGGGAACTTTCAGATCGCGCGCCGTGGGCGTGCCGGTAGCCCACACGTAGGCGTCGAAGCCTTCGGGCAGGTGGCTGATGTCGATGCGGGTGTCGTATCGGAACGTGATGCCTTCCTGCTGGAGGACGTTCATCCTGCGGTCGATAACGATTTTGTTGAGTTTGAAGTTGGGGATGCCGTAGCGCAGCAGTCCGCCCGAATTCTCGCGGGCGTCGAATACGGTGACGGTGTAGCCCATAAGGTTGAGCCGGTTGGCCGCGACGAGTCCGGCCGGCCCCGCACCGACGACGGCCACTTTCCGTCCGTTGCGTTGTGGCTCTACGATCTTCACGAAGTCTTCGGCATAGGCGTGCTCAGTGATGGCGGCCTCGTTCTCGCGGTTGGTGGTCGGTTCGTGGTCGACGAGGTTCAGCACGCAGGCCTTCTCGCAGAGTGCCGGACAGACGCGCCCCGTGAATTCGGGGAAGTCGTTGGTGGTGTTGAGCAGCTCGTAGGCCCGTTCCCAGTCGCCGTGATAGAGGGCGTCGTTCCACTCTGGCGGTTTGTTGCCGAGCGGACAGGCCCAGTGGCAGAAGGGCACGCCGCAGTCCATGCAGCGCGAGGCCTGGAGCTGCCGGTCGTGGGAGTTGAGTGTCTGCTCCACTTCGCCGAAGTCGTGTATTCGGTCGTTCAGGGGGCGATACCCCGCTTCTTTGCGGGGGATGGTAAGAAAAGCTTTTGGATTTCCCATGCTCTTATGTTTTATGCAGGATGCAGGGGTGTGCACCGCGCATGATTTTCTTTGTTTCTTGTGTTGGTTTTCTTCTCTGTGTCATTCGCTTTCGGCAGTGCCGTCCGGCGTTCCCGTCAGTAGTCTCTCTGCATGTCGGCGATCTTCTGCTGGAGCTTGCGCACCTGTTCCTCTTGCAGCACCCGCTTGTACTCGATGGGCACCACCTGGATGAAGTCCTCCACGTAGCGGTTCCAGTCGTCGAGCATCATGCGGGCGAGCTTCGACCCGGTGTAGAGGTAGTGCTGGCGGATGAGTTCGTGGAGCTCCTTGCGGTAGGTGTTTTCCTCTACGAGATTGATCTCCACCATATCCATGTTGCAGAAGTAGTCGAAGTTGTGGTTCTTGTCCCACACGTAGGCCACGCCTCCACTCATGCCGGCCGCAAAGTTGCGTCCCGTCTCGCCGAGCACCACGATGCGCCCTCCCGTCATGTATTCACAGCAGTGGTCGCCCGCCCCTTCGATGACGGCGGTGGCTCCGGAGTTGCGTACGCCGAACCTTTCACCCACTTTTCCGTTGATATACAGCTCGCCCGACGTGGCACCATAGAGCCCCGTGTTGCCTGCGATGATGTTGTCCTCGGCGGCGAAGTTGGAGCGGATCGGCGGCAGGATGCTGATGCGTCCGCCGCTCAGTCCCTTGGCGAAGTAGTCGTTGGTGTCGCCTTCGAGTTTGAAATCTACGCCTTTGACGAGGAAGGCCCCGAAACTCTGTCCGGCCGATCCCTTGAACTTCACGTTGATGGTGATGTCGTCGGTGGTCTCGTCGGTGGCCTCACCCCGGGCGATGGCTTCCGAGCGGTGACGCTCGATATAGCCGCTGAGCATGGCACCCACGGCGCGGTCGGTGTTCTTGATACTGAAGTCGAGGTCGGCCTCACCGTTGTTTTCCACGGCCTTCCGGGCCCCACGGATAAGCTGCTGGTCGAGCACGTTGCTGAGGTCGTGGATCTGATTCTCTGAGTGATAGTAGGTGGTGTGGGGGTGCTGTTCCTGGTGGAGCAGGCGTGAGAAGTCGAGCGATTCGTACTTGTCGCGTAGGGCGGGAGCGACCTTCCACACGGGATCTTCGGTGGCACCTCCGCAGTCGTGCGGCAGGATGAGGTCGGTGCGGCCCACGATGTCCTCAAGCCGGGTGAATCCCATCTCGGCCAAATAGCCGCGTACTTCCTCGGCGAGCATCGTGAAGAAATTGACGACATAGTGGTAGTTGCCCCTGAAGTGGGCGCGCAGTTTCGGATCCTGTGTGGCCACGCCCATGGGGCAGGTGTTGAGGTTGCACTTGCGCATCATCACGCAGCCCAAGGTGATGAGTGCCGCAGTTCCAAATCCAAACTCCTCAGCGCCGAGCAAGGCCATGAGGATGACGTCGCGTCCGGTCTTCAGTTGGCCGTCTACCTGCAGGCGCACCTTGCCGCGCAGTCCGTTTTTCACCAGTGTCTGCTGTGTCTCGGCAATGCCGATCTCTGGCGATATGCCGGCGAAGCGCATGCTGCTGGCTGGGCTGGCTCCCGTTCCTCCCTCAGCGCCCGAGATGACGATGAGGTCGGCCTTGGCCTTGGCCACACCTGCGGCAATAGTGCCCACGCCGCTCTCGGCCACAAGTTTCACACTGATGGCGGCCTTGGGGTTCACATTCTTCAGGTCGAAGATGAGCTGGGCCAGATCCTCGATGGAGTAGATGTCGTGGTGGGGAGGGGGAGAAATGAGGCTGATGCCTGGGATGGAGTGACGTGTCTTGGCGATCACCTCGTTCACTTTGAATCCGGGCAGCTGTCCGCCTTCTCCCGGCTTGGCGCCTTGCGCCACTTTGATCTGTATTTCCTCGGCGTTGACAAGGTATTTGGTGGTGACTCCGAATCTGCCCGAAGCCACTTGCTTGGTCTTGCTGGAAAGCGATATTCCGTCGACGGAGGTGTGGAAACGCTCCTCGTCCTCACCGCCCTCGCCCGTGTTGCTGCGCGTCCCGAGCTTGTTCATGGCCAGAGCGAGCGCCTCGTGGGCCTCCTTGGAGAGCGCGCCGAACGACATGGCTCCGGTGACGAAGTGCTTCACGATGCTCTCCACGGGCTCCACCTTGCTGATGTCTATGGGGTTGCGCTTGAAGTCGAAGAAGTCGCGGATGAAGATGGGGCGGTCCTTCTTGTCGGCCAGTTCAGTGTATTTCTTGAAATCCTCGAAGCGGTTGGTTCGCACAGCCCGCTGCAGGGAAATGATGGTCTCCGGGTTCCAGGCATGGCGGATGCCGTCCTTGCGGTAGTGGAACTGTCCCTGATTGGGAAGCAGGTGGCCGCCGTTTCTGAAGGCCATGTCGTGGAAGGCGATGGCGTCGCGAGCTATGGTCTTCAGTCCGATACCGCCAATGGTGGAGACGGTTGTGCCGAAATAGTTGCGCAGCAGACTCTCCGAGAGTCCCACGCTCTCAAAAATCTTTGCACCGCGGTAGGAGCGTATGGTGGAGATGCCCATCTTGGCCATGATCTTCAGCAGGCCTTTCTTGACGGCTTTGATATAGTTGGCTTCGGCGGTGGCGTAGTTTTCCTGTATCTTCTTGCGCTTGACGAGGTCGTCGAGGATGGCATAGACCATGTAGGGACATAGGGCTGAGGCACCGTAGCCTAAGAGCAGGGCGGCATGCATCACTTCGCGGATCTCTCCCGACTCCACGATGAGGGCCGTCTGCACGCGCTTGCCCACATTGATGAGATAGTGGTGTACGGCGCTCACGGCCAACAGGCTGGGAATGCAGGCGTGACGTTCATCGGCACCGCGGTCGGTGAGGATGATGTAGTTGCAGCCCTCGTCGACGCTCTTCTCGGCCTTGCGGCAGATGTCGTCGAGGGCTTCCTGCAGCCCCTCCTCGCCGCGTTCCACCTCGAAGAGAATGGGCAGCTTCACGGTGTTGAAACCTTTATAGCGGATGTTGCAGAGGATGTCGAGCTGAGAGTTGGTCAGAATGGGGTGGGGCAGGCGCACCATCTTGCAGTTGCTCTCGTCGGGATTGAGAATCCCCGTGCCCACTCGTCCGATGTATTCCGTGAGACTCATCACGAGGTTCTCGCGGATGGAGTCGATGGCGGGGTTGGTGACCTGGGCAAACTGCTGCCTGAAATAGTTGAAGAAGATCTGCGGACGGTCGCTCAGCGCGGCTAATGGCGTGTCGTTGCCCATGGAGGCCGTGGGCTCCTGGCCGTTGGTGGCCATGGGGATGAGGGTGTTCTCGATGTCCTCCTCGCCGAATCCGAACTCCACGCCCTTGGCGGCGAGATGGTCTACGGCGTTTTCCACCTTGCGTCCCGAGTGGATATTCTCCAGCTGTATGCGGTTGGTGTTGAGCCATTGGCGATAAGGATGCTCAGCGGCAAGCCGTTCCTTGATCTCTCCGTCATAGTAGATTTTTCCTTCTTGGGTGTCGATCAGCAGGATTTTTCCTGGTTGCAGCCGTCCCTTCTCCGCAATCTCAGCCGGATCGAAGTCCATTACGCCCACTTCCGATGCCACCACCATCGTGTCTTTCTTCGTGATGGTGTAGCGGGCCGGCCGCAGTCCATTGCGGTCGAGCATACCGCCCGCGTATCGGCCGTCGCTGAAGAGCAGGGCGGCGGGGCCGTCCCAAGGCTCCATCAGAATGGAGTGGTATTCGTAGAAGGCTTTCAGATCCTCGCTGATGGGATTCTTGTCGTTGAAGCTCTCCGGCACCATGATGGCCATGGCATGGGGCAGCGACAGTCCGCTCATGACGAGAAACTCCAACACGTTGTCCATGCTGGCCGAATCGCTCATGCCAGGTTGCACGATGGGCTTGATGTCGCTGATGTCGCCTAAGGCACCCCCTGAGAGTACACTCTCGCGGGCTTTCATCCATCCGCGGTTGCCACGGATGGTGTTGATTTCGCCATTGTGGCACAGCAACCGGAAGGGCTGGGCGAGCGACCAAGTGGGGAAGGTGTTGGTGGAGAAACGGCTGTGCACCAGGGCCAGTCCGCTGGTGAAGTAGTTGTTGGTCAGGTCGGGGAAATATTGCCTGAGCTGAAGACTCGACAACATACCTTTATATACAATATTCTTGCTGGAAAGCGAGCAGATATAGAACTTGTCGTAGGGTTCCGATGGGTTTTCGCGCATGAGCTCCATAACGCGGCGCTCTATTTTCTTTCTGATCAGATAGAGAGTGCGCTCGAAAAAGGGTACGTCCTCGTCGGTGACACCGGTGACAAACACCTGTTTGATGTCGGGTTCCGTCTCTTGTGCCATCTTACCCAGGCATTCGGGCTGTGTGGGCACCGTGCGCAAGTGCATTAGTTGCAGCCCGACACGCTCTATCTCCTCAATCATAATAGAGAGAATCTTCTGTTGCGCCTTCTGCTCCTTGGGCAGGAACACCAGACCTGTGCCGTATTTGCCTTTCTCAGGAACGGGAATACCCTGGAGCAGGATAAACTCATGAGGGATCTGCAACATGATGCCGGCACCATCGCCCGTCTTGTTGTCTGCCCCTTCAGCGCCACGATGGCGCATGTTCTCAAGCACTTTCAGTGCGTTGTCTACCAGTTCGTGGCTTTTGTTGCCGTGAATGTTGACCACCATACCAACACCACAGGCATCATGTTCGTAGTGTGATGAATACAATCCTTTTACCATTTGCTTTCTTTTCTTCTTGTTGGCTATTTGCCCACTTTTGCTACATTTTGCTGGCAAAGTTAATAATTATATTTCATTTAGCAATGGTTTTCTTGGTTTTCTCTGATAGTTTAGCTATAAATGAACCGTATTCTTGAAAATCATTGGCAATATGTTGGTTGGTGTGTGGTAAAAGATTTCCGGGGAAATGATGGATGACGGGCAAATCAGTAGTGGGAGACAAAAAGCCCATTCTGCTTTCTTGCCTCCTGTTGATGAGTGTATCGGCTTCTGATTTTCAGTAGGCCACTTTATTGTTTAGTGGAGTTGAATTTTGTTTGTTGCTTCAGAAATACCAGTCACACAACTTATACTTCACGCTTTTTCTTACCGATTGCCCGGAAAATGAAACAAAAATGCATGAAAAGCGTGGGCAATAATCCGTAGTGGCGGCGCATTACCGTGAACCGCTCTTGCAGGGAGGCCCGATGATTCTTTACCGACATTCCGCCCTCAAGATAGTCGCACAGCACGAGGTGGCTGTTGAGCAGCGGGCGGTGCTGCCTGTGTGCTTCCTTCATCACGCGGATGCACCAGTCGACGTCGGCACTCAACCGAAAGCGCAGATCGTATGGGGTGGCTTTGGCGATGGAGGTCAGGGCATAGAACGACTGATGGCAGACCAACATGCCGTTCAAGAACGACCGCCACGAGAGCTTCTCGGGCGGGGCGAGGCGACGGCGGTGGAGAAAGCGTCCTTGGTCGTCGACGATGTTGGTGTCGCCGTAGAGTACACCGGGCAAGGGCGTGGCCTTTCCGATAGCTGCCGCCAACTGTTCGAGCGTATCGGAATCCGGCAGCTTGTCGCCCGCGTTGAGAAACACTACATAGTCGCCGGTGGCGCGCTTGAGGCCACGGTTCATGGCGTCGTAGAGTCCGCCGTCGGTTTCGGAGACGATGATCACGTCGTGGGCGGAGCTTTCCTGATCGCTGACCTGCTTGTATTCGTTGGCAATCTCTAAGGTCTTGTCGCGCGAGCAGCCGTCTTGGATGATGTGTTCTACCTCTGGATAGGTCTGTCGCAACACGCTGTCGGTGGTGCGCTGCAGTTCATGCCCGGCGTTGTATGTGCAAGTGATGATAGTGAACTTGATCATATTCTTCTTTTGCTGTCGTCCAACACCTTATTATATAGCTTGATATATTGGCTGGCAACACTTTGTTGTGAATAATGGGCTGTCACTTTGCTGACAGCATTTTGGCTCAACAGCGCATAGTCTGGCGAAGTCAGCACCCATTCAATGCCCTTCTCCAAGTCGTCGCTGTCCTGGTAGCGGGCCACATAGCCGTTTTGCAGATGGTCGATCTCCTCTGGAATGCCGCCCACATTGAAGCCAACACAAGGCAATCCGCAGGCCATGGCCTCCATGATCGTGTTGGGAAGGTTCTCGGAGAGCGAAGGCAACACAAAGACATCGCAGGCGCTGTAGGCTTGTGAGGCCAATTGGGGATTGTTGATGTAGCCCAAGGGATAGACGGGCAGGTCAAATTTGTCGGCTATCTCCTCGGCGTGGCCGCCCATGACGACGATAGCGGTATCGGAAGCAAGCGTTGGCTGTTCAGTCACTAATTTTTTACAGGCCCGGATGAGATAGTCCATGCCTTTGTTGACGTTGGTGACACGTTGTGAAACGAAGAGAATGAGCTTTTTGCCGGCAGGCAGATGCAGGTGGTTGCGGCAGTCGGACTTGTGTTGCGGATGGAATACCCGCGTGTCGATGGCATTGGGAATGCTCTCCACTCGCTGTCCCCGGAGCAGGGCGCTGGCCTTTGCCTCGTTGGCAAGCCATTGCGAACAAGCCACAAAGGCGACGCTGTATTTATCGAGGAGCCTCTTCTTGCGCCGCCACACCTTTGCCGCCAGGTCGTTTCGCCCACCACCGCCCGGCAGGTATTGGCAGTTGGCACAGCCCTGCTCAAAATTGCGGCAACCGAGCGTGAGATGGCAGATGCCCGTAGCCGGCCACATGTCGTGCATGGTCCACACCACGGGCTTGCCACTCTGTAGAATCTTCTGGATGCTCTTCAGTGAGAGCATGCCCTGATTGATCCAGTTCAGATGAATAACGTCGGCCTCTTGAAACTCTTTCGTGCCGGTGATGTCGGAACCGCTGTTGGCGATGTCTATCTCGAAAAGATGGCGGCGCTTGAAGTGCAGGTGAAGAAAGATGCACCACCGCTCCCATAGGAAGTGCCATTGCAGCAGCCACTTGTGGGGCAGTGCCGCCACGGTGATGTCGTCGGTCTCCTTGTCTGTCACCAGCATCATGGTCTTGACACCGCTGTTGTTGAGCGCGTCCTTGAGCCGGTTGGCGGCGATTGCCGCCCCGCCTGTGCGCTCGCTTGTGTTTACGATCAGAACTCTCATTGTCGTGAATATTGTCGTCTTTTCGTTGAGCGTTGCAAACTTACACAAAAATATTGGAATATCCGTCGCTTTTTTGTCGAAAAATACGGATAAGGTTGTCAGGCTTTTATAAGAATTGTACAATGGCACTACATCGTAAGTCCAGTGGGTGAGATATGGCAATGCGCCTTCTTGAATACAAATTCGTGGAAAAATTAGGCCATAAATCTTCATCAGACTTTGCCAATGCGTCTATTCAAGGGTAAGTTTCACCATTGGGTCCTATTCTTAGTAATCCAGCCGTATAGCTTCGCCACGCCCGGCAACCGCTACCGCCTGCTGACAGTGGACGACAACGGGGGGATGCTGATGGATGCGGAAGGCAGGCAAAAACTCTTCCCTCCTGTGTTGACGGGCATCAGACCGGCGACTCAACCCGACCGACATGCGGGCGAGGAGACCTTCGACCTCTCCGGGCGCAAGATTCACCAGCCCCAGCCTCACCAGCCCTACATACGCGGGGGAAAGAAATACGTCGGCCGGTAGGAGCGTGTATTCATTCTTTACCAAAGCCATAAAACCCTTTGTGCCGAAGGCAAAGACCCCGCCGGCCTCCCTAAAAGGACGCCCCCCAGCCTCCTCTTTTAGAAGCTGGTAAGGAAATGCGTGTTAAATATCTATAAATCTTTTATGGTTGTACACCTGCGGACGGGCGCATATAAAAAATAATGTGTAATTTTGCGCACCGATTATTATGAGGGAACACTTAGAACCCTCCTTCCGGGAGTGTTAATAGTCATGCTTTTGGCCGAGCATGGCGGTTAGAGAATCGCTCGGAAAACCTGCGAGGACATATCCACAAGGATGTGCCCAAGCACGTAAATAAAAAGTTTTTTAGTAGTTATTAAAAAAATCAAATGGACACATTAAGTTTCAAGACTGTCTCCGCCAATAAGGAGACGGTAAAGAAGGAGTGGGTCGTGGTAGACGCAACCGATCAGGTTGTGGGCCGTCTGTGCTCAAAGGTTGCCAAACTGCTCCGTGGCAAGTACAAGCCGTCATTCACGCCGCACGTAGATTGCGGTGACAACGTCATCCTGATCAATGCCGCTAAGGTGCGCTTCACCGGCAAGAAGGAGACCGACAAAATCTACACCCGCTATACTGGTTATCCCGGTGGCCAGCGCTTCAACACTCCCGCTGAACTTCGCAAGCGCCCCGGCGGTATCGACAAGATCATCCGTCACGCCGTGAAGGGTATGCTCCCCAAGGGTCCCTTAGGCCGCTCATTGATGGACAATCTCTATGTTTTTGAAGGTCCCGAGCACGACAAGGAAGCTCAGAAGCCCAAGTCAGTCGACATTAACCAGTATAAATAATTAAGGAAAGATGGAAGTAATTAATGCACTTGGCCGTCGCAAGAGCGCCGTTGCGCGCGTTTTCCTCAGTGAGGGAACCGGCAAGATAACAATCAACAAAAAGGACATCAAGGATTTCTTCCCCTCTGCCATTCTGCAGTATGTCGTGAAACAGCCTCTGCAGCTTCTCGATGTTGCTGAGAAATATGACATCAAGGCCAACCTCGACGGTGGCGGCTTCACAGGTCAGAGCCAGGCTCTGCGCCTCGCCATTGCCCGCGCCTTGGTGAAGGTGAATGCTGAGGACAAGAAACAGCTCAAGGATGCTGGTTTCCTGACACGCGACAGCCGTGCTGTTGAGCGTAAGAAGCCGGGACGTCCCAAGGCTCGCCGTCGCTTCCAGTTCAGTAAGCGTTAACCACTGGACTGCGTGTTTAGCATCTAAATCCAGTAGATTCCAACCCGTGTCGGACTACCACTGGATTGATTCTAAGCCCAACCGCCAAATGGCGGCATAGAATTCAACAGAAAGTAAACAAACAAAAACAAGCAAGACAATGTCAAGAACAAACTTTGACCAGTTACTGCAGGCAGGTTGCCACTTTGGACACCTCCGCCGCAAGTGGAACCCCGCCATGGCTCCCTATATCTTCATGGAGCGCAATGGCATCCACATCATCGATCTGAACAAGACCGTTGCCAAAATCGACGAGGCATGCGATGCCATCAAGGCCATCGCCAAGTCGGGAAAGAAGATTCTCTTCGTCGCTACTAAAAAACAGGCTAAGGATATCGTAGCCGAGAAGGCCACTTCAGTGAATATGCCTTACGTGATCGAGCGTTGGCCGGGCGGTATGCTCACCAACTTCACCACCATCCGCAAGGCCGTGAAGAAAATGACGAACATCGACCGTCTGATGAACGACGGTACTTTCTCCAACCTCTCGAAGCGTGAGCTTCTGCAGATAACCCGTCAGCGCGCTAAGCTTGAGAAGAACCTCGGTTCTATCGCCGACTTGACCCGTCTGCCTTCTGCCCTCTTCGTGGTTGATGTCATGAAAGAGCACATTGCCGTGAAAGAGGCCAAGCGCCTCGGCATCCCTGTGTTCGCCATCGTCGATACCAACAGCGATCCCCGCGACATCGACTACGTGATTCCTGCCAACGACGACGCTAAGGACAGTGTGGAGGTGATTCTCGACGCTATCTGCGGTGCTATTGCCGAAGGTCTGGAGGAGCGCAAGGTAGAGAAGGCCGACGAGAAGGCTGCTGCCGAGCAGAACGAGCAGGCTCCCGAGAAGCGCCGTGGCGCTCGCCGTGCACGCGAGAACGACGCCCCCAAGGCTGAAGAGGCTGAGGCTCCCAAGGAGGAGCAGGCTCCTGCCGCTGAATAAGCTATAAAGAAGGTCTTATAGGATTGCCGTGGAAGCCTCCGCCCCATAGGGAGTGCGCTTGCTGTGTGTGGTCCCATAAGACCTTTTTCATTTTTACCGTTTCACATCAAGAACAACTAATCAAACAAGGAAAATATTATTATGGCTGTTTCTATTGAAGACATCAAGAAACTCCGCGCCATGACAGGCGCTGGTTTGGCTGACGTAAAGAAGGCCCTCACCGAGGCCGAGGGCGACTTCGACAAGGCTAAGGAATTGCTCCGCGAGCGTGGACTGGCTATCGCTGCCAAGCGCTCCGACCGTGAGACTTCCAATGGCTGCGTGCTCGTGAAGAAGGACGGCAACTTCGCCGCTATGGTAGCCGTGAAGTGCGAGACCGACTTCGTTGCCGCAGGCAAGGACTTCATCGCTATGGTGGAGGAGATCCTCAACGCTGCCGTTGCCGCCCGTTGCAAGTCGCTCGACGAGGTGAAGGCGCTGAAGCTCGCCAATGGCGACGATGCCGCTACCGCCGTGCAGCACCGTTCGGGTATCACCGGTGAGAAGATGGAGCTCGACGGCTACAACTATCTCGAGGGTGACAACCTCTACGTCTACGACCACATGGGCCGCCACACTTTGGCTACCATCGTGGCTCTGAGCGAGGACAACGAGGACGCCGGCCACAAGGTGGCCATGCAGGTGGCTGCCATGAAGCCAATCGCGCTCGACGAGGCTTCTGTGCCCCAGAGCGTGAAGGATGAGGAACTGAAGGTGGCTGTTCAGAAGACCAAGGAAGAGCTCATCGAGAAGTTTGTCAACAACCTGCTCAAGAAGGCCGGTATCAACCCCAACCTCGTAGACTCTGCCGATCACATCGAGAGCAACCAGGCCAAGGGCTGGCTCACTGCCGAGGATGCTGAGAAGGCTAAGAAGATCATTGCCGAGAACAGCAACGAGGAGGCCGCTCACATCAAGGATCAGATGGTGCAGGGCATCGCACGCGGTCGTATGGGCAAGTTCTTCAAGGACAACTGCCTCGTAGACCAGGAGTTCCAGTTCGCTGACGAAGGCAAGATCTCCGTTCAGGACTGGCTGAAGCAGCAGAGCAAGGATCTGAAGGTCCTGGATTATCGCCGCTATACTTTGGCTGCTGAATAAAAGACTGTCGTCGTCTTTGACGATTCACATAGCAAGGTCACTTTTTCCTATTGAGAAAAGGTGGCCTTGTTTTTTTGATTGCTGTTTATCCGTGCCGGCTTCCATATGCCGCCCCATGGGTTGCCATATGCCGCCCGACGGGCTTCCAGATGGGGGCCAGCGGGGCGGCATATACCGCTCGGGGTGGGAATGCGAAAATCGGATGGTGATTAAGCGCAAAAAAAAATGTAAGCACACGGCTTTCTTGCCATGTGCTTACATCTTATGCCGGGCCTTCTGTTGTCGGCTATTGTGGCGAATCGTCTTTTTCGGCAACGATCTTCGGTCCGCGCACCCTGTCGTTGACCGACAGCCCGCTTTTGATCTCGATATTGATACCGTCGCTCAGCCCGGTGACGACCTGTCGCCGCTCGTAGGTTTTCTTCTTGCCGGTGGATTTGACGAGATAGACAAAGGTCTTGTTGCCCTCAAACTCAATGGCGCTTTCGGGAATGGATAGTACATGGTTGGCTTGTGCCAGCACGATTTCGGCATTGGCGCTGTAGCCGCTTCTGATGTTGCTTCCCCCCGCCGGCACTTTCACGGCAGCCTTTATTTCAAACTGGTTGGCACCGTTGCTTTCTTTGGCCTTCGGCGAAATATATTCCAGCGAAGCGTTGAAGTGGAGGTTCTGCAAAGCGCCGATGGTGATTTTCATCGGCATTCCCGTTACGAGCTGCCCCACGTCGGTCTCATCGATGTTGCCGCGGAAGATGAGGTCGTTCATGTTGGCCACCGTGGCGATGGTGGTACCGTCGTTGAACGTGTTGGAGAGAATCACCGTATTTCCGATTTTCACGGGCACGTCGAGGATCAGACCGCTGATGGTGGAGCGGATGAGCGTTGACGAGGTGTTGGCATTGCTCTTCGAGACACCGTCGCGCACCACTTCCAGATTGTCTTGTGCGGCGCGCACCTCCTCTTTGGCGTCGAGCCAGGCCTTGCGTTTCTGATCGTATTCATCGCCCGAGACGAGACCCTTGTCGTAGAGTGTCTTCATGCGCCGGTAGTCGATGTCGGCCTGTTTCACGGCTATGGACGCCAACCTGACCCTCGCCTGAGCCGACGAGAGCTGGCCCATGTCGGGAATCACCTTTACGCGGGCGATGACCTCTCCGGCCTGTATGGTCTGTCCGGCCTCTTTCTCGATGCTGGTGATGATGCCGCTGATCTGCGGTTTGATGTTCACCTCATTGCGTGGCTCAATCTTTCCCGTGACGATGGTCGTCTTGCGAAGGTCCATGAACTTGGGCGTAAACTCGTTGTAGGCCGTCTCCTTTGGCTGCGACTGTATCCAGAGGAAAATGAACGTCCCGATGAAAATCAGAAACGCAATTCCGGCAAAGATGAATTTGATGTATTTCTTCATAATGACTGGTGTTTTCTATATATGCTTTGTGTGTCGTTCTTTGTGAGTCGGGGCGTTGATGGATCATTCGTCTCTCATCGCGTCGACGGGCTTGATGCTCATGGCTCTGAAGGCAGGGGCCAGTCCGGCCAGGATGCCCAATACGCTGAGCAGGGCAACGGCGCCGATGGCTGTCCAGAAACTGATCTGAAACTGTGCCGTCACGATCCCGTTGCTCGTGTTGGCCAACTGTAGCATCTGCAGGACAATGACGGCAAGGAGAATGCCGCTCATCCCCGCTACGCCGGTGAGCAGGATGCTCTCGGCGATGATCTGTCCGAGAATGTTGCGTGGCGTAGCTCCGATGGCGCGCCGGATGCCGATTTCTGTTGTCCGTTCGCGCACCGTCACCATCATGATGTTGCTCACGCCGATGGCCCCCGCCAAGAGCGTGCCAATGCCGACGAGCCACACTAAAATGTTGACACCGCTGAACAGACTGTCCATCACGCCGAAGAGGACCTCCGTGTTGAAGACCATTACGCCCTGCTCGTCGGTCGGATCGATGTCGTGTGCGCGTGCGATGACCTCTCGGATATGCTGCGACACAGCGCTCATCTTCACACCCGGCTTTCCGGTCATGGCAATCAAGTGAACGTCCTCACCGAGGTTGTAGACCTGCTGCATCAGGGTCATCGGCACGTATACCGTCTCGTCTGCCCGTCCGCCGATGTTCATGTTGCCCGAACTCACATTGACTCCCACCACTTCATAATAGGTGGAGTCTACGCGGATGAGCTGTCCGCACGGGTCGCCGCCCGTGGGGAAGAGTGACGAATAGATTCTCTTTCCGATCACGCACACCTTGCGGCGCTGCACCTCGTCCATGGTGTTGAGAAAACGGCCGAAACTCATCGACGGCTCTTCCACCTTGGTGTAGTCGGCCTCTACGCCTTTCACGCTGCCCTGTGTTTTCTTGTCGCCAAACACCAGTGAGGCCGTGCCGGAGAACGTGATGGGCGTGACGATATTCAGCTCCGAGATATTCTCTTTCAGCCGTTCCACGTCGCGTGTGGTCATGTTCCACGAGCGTCCCTTCCGGTAACCGTGATAGGGCTTTGTTGTATTCTGTGCCCACACCATGGCCGAATTGGTGGCAAATCCCTCAAAATTGCTGGCCAGCTTGTCCTGCAGTCCGTTGCCGCTGCCCATCAGGGCCACGAGCATGAAGATGCCCCAGAAGACGCCGAATCCGGTAAGGATCGTGCGTCCCTTGTTGCGCGTCAGCGTATCGAGGATTTCCTTGTATGTGTCGATGTCGATTCTCATGTCTCTTGCTCTATTCTGCTCTTAGTGCTTCGATGGGGCGCACGTGCGCGGCGCGCCGTGCGGGGATGAGTCCCGCGATGGTTCCCGCCACGACCATCACAATCAGTGCTTCGAAACAAACGTCGAAGCCCACTGTGGGATGGAGAAAGACGGTCATTTGGAAGAGTCCTGTGTTGGTCTGCATGTTGCCCGTGGTGACATCCATATACTGATTGGCCGCTATGCCCGCCAACATGCCTATGAAACCGAACAGGGTGGTGATGATGATGCTTTCGATGATGATGAGTCTGAGGATGCTTGAGGGTTTGGCACCAATGGCTTTGCGTATGCCAAACTCGCGCGTGCGCTCCTTCACCGAGATGAGCATGATGTTGCTGACACCCACAACGCCCGACAAAAGGGTGAACAGGCCGACAATCCACAGGGCCATGCGGATGATGCCGATGCCTTGGTTCATCTGCAAGTTCTGCGTGAACCGGTTCCATATCCATACGGCATTGTCGTCGTCGGGGGCTGCCTGGTGCTGCATGTTGATCGTGGCTTTGTAGCGTTTCTCAAAGTCGTCGTTGGCCTTTTGGGAGCTGAGTCCGTGGAAAGAAAACATGATGTTGCCCACCTTGTCGCCACTGTTGTAGACGGTGCGGAAGGTAGTGAAGGGAATGTAGGCATCGTTGCCCATCATGCTCTGGTCGTTCTTGTAGACGCCGACAATGGTGAATCCGAGGTTGCTGATCTTCACGGTCTGTCCCACAACGTCGGTATTCTGATGCGGGGAGAGCTCGCGGGCACTTTGGTCGCTCACGACGACCACCTTGCGCCGCTGTTGCATGTCGATGTCGTTGATGAATCGGCCGGCTGTCATCTCGCGCTTGTTGATCTTGGCGGCGTTGGGGTAGACACCGAGAATCGAGCTGCTGACGTAGTTTTCGCCGAGAGTGATGACCGCCGAGTCGTTGTGGATCTCTGCGCCCACCTCGTCCACGTTGCCGCTGAATGAGTGGCCGGTGATCGACATGTCCTTGTCGTTCAGATCTATAGGCCGTCCCTCCTGCAGCCCATTGTATCCTTTGGAGGTCTGGCCGCCAAAGACCATCATCGAGTTGGAGAGGAAATTGTCTGAGTTGCTCATCATCGCGTTGATGAGCCCGTTGCCGGAGCCCAACAGAAAGATGAGCATGAAGATGCCCCACGCCACGGCAAATCCCGTGAGTGCGGTGCGCAGCTTGTTGCGGCGTGCTGTGGCCCAAATTTCGGTGATGATGTCTCTCATTTCATGATGCCGTTGATGCCGAATGGACTGGCTTTGTGGTCTTTGTTTTCTTCAATCTTGCCGATGATGCCGTCCTTGATGTGAATAATCTTGTTGGTCTCGTTGGCCACGCCGCTTTCATGGGTGACCACGATGATCGTTTTGTGTTGTTCCTGGTTGAGCTGTTTGAGCAGTTCCATCACCTCTACCGAGGTCTTTGAGTCCAAAGCCCCCGTCGGCTCATCGGCTAAGATGAGTCGCGGCTGTGTGATGAGGGCGCGTGCGATGGCCACGCGCTGCTTCTGTCCGCCGCTCATCTCGTTGGGATAATGCTCGGCCCATGGTGCGAGATCCAGCCGCTCCAGGTATTCCATGGCCAGTGTGTGGCGTTTTTTGCGGCTCACGCCTTGATAGAACAGCGGCAATTCCACGTTCTCCACGGCCGTCTTGAAACTGATGAGGTTGAAGCTCTGGAAGATGAATCCTATCAGCCGGTTGCGGTATTCGGCGGCCTTTGTCTCTGAGAGATCCCGTATGAGTTGGCCGTCGATGCGGTATTCGCCGCTGTCGTAGTTGTCGAGAATGCCAAGAATGTTGAGCAGAGTTGACTTCCCCGAGCCCGAGGCTCCCATGATGGATATGAACTCGCCTTCCTCAACGCTCAGACTGATGCCCTTCAGCACGTGGAGAGGCTGTGCGCCAAAGTAGGTTTTGTTGATGTCTTTCAGTTCTATCATGCTCATATTGCAGCCTTTGTTTGATGAATGGATCGTCGGAGGTTGTGTTTTCATTCCTTAGTCGCCCAAGGCAGTTATTACAGCCTGAACGTAATGGGCAACATAAAACTCACTTTTGTTTTCTTGCCGAAACTGCGGGCTGGCTTCCAAGCGGGCATGCTCCTTACCACGCGCTTGGCCTCATTGGCAAACAGCGTGGCGCACTCCTTGGCGGTGCGCTGACGCTCTTCGGGATTGAGCTTACTGATGGGTGCTTTGCGTACGGCCGACAGATTGTTCTCCTTGATTTTCAAATCAGAAATCCGCCCCAGCGTGTCCACAACGAACGAGACCCTCACTTTGGATTGCAGTCCCATTTCCATAGCCTTGGTGGGATAGTGGACGTTCTGTACCAAGTAGTTCATCAGCGCGTCTGTTCCACCTTGAAATTCGGGCATCTCAACGGCTTTGGGCGCGTTGGGGTCGAGTTTCGACAAGTCGAGATGCTGCAGGGCTTTCTTGAGCTTGTCCACCATCACGGTAGACAGCACCACATGCCCATCGGGGCCGATGAGAATCATGGAGGGAATCCACTTCACGCCGAAAAGACGGGCTGTCTCTGTGTCGTGAAACTTCCTACCCTGACAGAGCCTGTAGCCATTCAACGCATGCTCGCTGAGATAGCGGTTCATCCTTGCCGTGTCGCCATCATAGGAGATATGGACGAAAGTCACCTCGTTCCCTTTTTTTTCAAAGCAATCGTACCTCTTGTCTAATTTCTCCATCTCGGGCATATCCTTGCGGCAGTCGGGACACCAGGAGGCCCAAAAGTGGAGCACTACATAGTGGCCGCGCATGTCGCTGAGCCGAAGGTTGATGGTGGTGTCTACCAGCATGTCGGGTACTTCTGTGCCTGCTGGCAGAAGACTGGCCGCGTATTTGACATCCAAATCTTCATTGGAAACTTGCGCACTTGCTGTAATGGCAAAGAAAAATGCTAAAATAAAGGTAATTGTCTTATTCATTTCTTTCTGTTATAACGCTTACAAAAGTACGAAATTATTGTTGTATAAGCAAACATTTTCTTCCATCTTTATCTGGTAAAAGAGGGAGATAGGTCTCTCTGTTTTCCGTCCTCAATGGGTGGGGAAGCAGAAGAGGGAGCCCTGAGTGTTGTATAAGCTCGTGTGTCGGGTGGGAATCTTTATGGTGTCTTCGTTTTTGGGCTCGGTTGTGAATCAAAAAGACAAAGGCTCCGCGATGATCGCAGAGCCTTTGATGAGTGATAGAAGGAACCGTTCAGAGAATCTGAAACTTTCCTCTTAACCGGATGTCGTTTGATGCGGCACCAACCATCACGTTGAACCAGCCTGGTTCTACCGTCCTTTGTTTCTCGCGGTTGATGATGGCCAGGTCGGCGGCATGCAGTGTGAAGGTGATGTGCTTGGTCTGCCCCTTGGTCAATGGGACGCGGGCAAAGCGGCGCAACTGCTTCACAGGCTGGGCAACAGAGGCCACGGAGTCGTTCAGATAGAGCTGCACGACTTCGGCGCCATCGCGTGTTCCCGTGTTGGTCACGTCGAAACTTACGGAAACGCTGTCTTTGGATATGGTATTCACAGTCAGACGGGAATATTCAAACGTGGTGTAGCTCTTGCCGTAGCCGAAAGCATAGAGTGGGCGCGCGGTCATTTCCACATAGTCGTGAGGCTCGGGCAGTGGATGGTTGTAGTAGACCGGCAGTTGTCCGACACTTCGTGGAACGGAGATCGGAAGCCGGCCTGAGGGATTCACGTCACCGAAAAGCACGTCGGCAATGGCGTTGCCACCTTGCTGGCCAGGATAATAGGCCGTGAGCAAAGCGTCGGCATGGGCTGCTGCCCAGTTCTTCTCAAGCGGACGGCCTTCGATATAGACCACAACGAGCGGCTTGCCGGTGGCTTTCAAGGCTTTCAGCAACTGTTCCTGAAGACCGAGAAGCGAGAGCGACGCGCGGTCGAAGCCTTCGCCGCTGTCCATGTCGCTCACGGTGTTGGCATCGGTCTCTGCGGCACCCGTCGACTTGTAGTTGGTCTTGAAGTCGCGGGCACTGCTTCCGCCCGCCACAACCACGACGACATCGCTGCGCTTGGCGGCCTCCACGGCCTCGGCAATGTTCTGCTGCGTCGTGTCGCGCACGCTGCAGCCCTTGACGTATTCTATCTGACTGGCAGGCAACTTCGCCCGAAAACCATCCAGAACGGTCTTCACTCTGCCCTCAGGTTGGGGAGCCGTGTAGTCGCCGAGCATGTTGTAGACGTTGTCGGCATTGGGTCCCACGAGGGCCACGCGCATCTTCTTGCTCAGCGGCAGGGTGTTGTTGTGGTTCTCCAGAAGCGTGATGCTCTCCTGGGCCACTTGTCTCACGAGGGCGACGTCGGCAGGCGTGTTGACCAGCTTCTCGGCCTTCTTCTCATCAACATAGCGATTGTGAAACAACCCCATGTCATACTTGGCACGCAGCACGTGGATCACAGCCGAGTCGACGAGCGCTTCCGGTATGTGGCCCGAGCGAACGGCATGGGGCAGCGTGGCGTAGGCGAGACCGCCGAGATCCATGTCGACACCGGCCTTGATGGCCATAATGGCGGCATCTTCGAGCGACGCTGCCACGTGGTGCTGACTGTACATCACGTCGATGCTGTACAGATCGGATACAACGATGCCGTGGAACTTCCACTTGTTGCGCAGGATCCCGGTGAGCAGTTCGTAACTTCCCGTCGACGGCACGCCGTCGAGTGAGTTGTAGGAGGTCATCACCGACAGTGCTCCACTGTCGAGTGCCTGCTGGAAAGGTGGAAGAAAGTTCTGCAGCAAGTCGCGCTCGGTGATGGCGCTGGGGCCTCCGTTCTGTCCGCCCCACGTGGTACCATAGCCGATAAAGTGCTTCAGTGTGGCGATGGTTCCGCGGTCGCGGTCTGAATGTCCCTGGGAGAGTCCGGCCACTTCGGCAGAGGCCAATGTAGCCGTGAGCACCGGGTCTTCACCAAACGACTCCTCAACCCGCGACCAACGCGGATCGCGCGAGAGATCCATCACAGGTCCGTAGCTGATTTGAGCGCCATAGCTGCGCACTTGCCGGCGGATGACGTCACCCACACGGTGCATGAGTGGCGCGTCCCATGTGGCTGCCATACCGAAACCGGTGGGGAAGACCGTGGAGCCAATGGCCATATGGCCGTGAGGGGCCTCTTCGGCGAAGAAGAGGGGGATGCCTAAACGTGTTTTTTCCCTGACGACGCGCTGCATTTTGTTGGCAGCCCGTGCGGAAAGCTTCGGGCCGAGGCCGTTGTCGAGCGAGCGCTGTGTCCAGGGATCGGCGCGGAAAGTGGCCCAAAGATTGCCTACGCCCTCCTGCAGGACTTCTTTCTCGAAGACTGGGGTCAGCACAACATCGTTGCCTTTGCGCTCACAATAGTTCCAGGCAAGGGTACAACGCAGTTGCCCCACTTTTTCTTCGAGCGTCATCTTGCTGAGCAGCTGGGCCACATAGGCGTCGGCATTGGGTGCTACGCTGTGGCGCACAGTCTTTTGGGCAAGGGCCGTGCTGCCGATATAGAGGGAAGTGAGAACGAGAAGAAGCTTTTTCATTTCACGTCGAATTTAAGGGCCACCGGCTGATTGGGCATTCCTTGGGGCAGCGTCACCGTAACTTGTTTGCCTTTGATCTGGGTGTCGAGTTCTTTATTGCCGTCGATGAGAATCACTTTTCCTTTGGGCAGGTTGCCTTCCCAAGTGATGGTCTGCGGCACTTGCTCGCTGTCGGGTACGGCATAGATGGCATAGAGCGTGCGGCCGTTCTTGTTGGCCGTAAACCAGGTGTTGCCCTGGTGATAGTTCTTTGTCGTGCGGGTGCTGTAGATGGCCTCACCGTTGACGCGCAGCCAGTCGCCGATTTCTTTCAGCCGGGCCACTTCGTCGGTTGGAATCAGTCCTTCCGGCGACGGTCCCACTCCGAGCACCATGCATCCGCCTTTGGCTACGATCTCAGCCAACAGCCCCAACACTTTGTTGGTGGACTTGTAATCGGGATTGGCCAACCAGCCCCAAGAGTGGGTGAAGGTGATGCAACTTTCCCAGGGATGGTTGATCTGATGGTCGGGAATGGTCTGTTCGGGAGTTTGATAGTTCTCGTTAGGTCCCTGGATGGTGCGGTCCACACAGATGAGTCCCTTTTGTTGTCCACTGCGCGCTTTGACTAAAACGGAGTCGAGTCCCACCTCGTCGCCACGGATCCATCCGCCGTCGAGCCATAGAATGTCGAACTTGCCATAGCGTGTCATGAGCTCATTGAGTTGGTTTTGCGTGAACTTCTGGTATTTCTTCCACCAGTCGGGATGCTGGTCGCGCTTATAGTTCTGCATACGGTCGGGAGTAGCGTAGTAGGGATTCCAGAACCACTTGCAATGCCAGTCGGGCTTTGAGAAATAACATCCGATCATGAAGCCTTTGTCGCGGAAGGCCTGGAACACGTATTTGGCGGCATCAGCTTTAGGATTGTCGGCAAAAGGTCCATGAGCGATGCTGAAGTCGGTGTACTTGCTGTCGAAAAGGCAGAATCCGTCGTGGTGCTTGGTGGTGAAGATCATGTAGCGCATACCGGCATCTTTCATGGCCTGAGCCCACTGGTCGGGGTCGAACTTCGTGGGGTTAAACACGTTGCTGAGTCCCCAGTACCATTGTTTGTAGCCCTCGTAGGTGAATTCTGCGGGTCGCGTGATCCAGTCCTCATTGCAGATCTGCCACGACTCCACGATGCCGGGAACGGAATAGAGTCCCCAATGCATCAGCACTCCGAATTTCTGATCCTGCCATTTGTCGAGATTCTGCAAGACGGCTTTGTCGGTGGGCCACTGATAACCGTCGGATTGTTTGTGAATGTAGCTGTTCTCGTCCTGGGCCGTTGCCTGAAGCACATTCAGCGCAAGAACCAAGAAGGTAAAAGCTTTGATAAATTGTTTTACTTTCATTTATCTTATATTATTTGTTGTTGGATGATTATTTTGCTGTCAGTTTGAATACGTGGCTGGAGCCGCCCCAGGGTTTCAGCACGTTGAGTCCCACTTTCATCAGGAAGTCGCCGCTGAAAGTCTGTCCCTCATACTCCGAGTTGTCTTTGTCGCCGGGCATCCGGTAGATTTCCTCAATGGTGTACTGGGCTGTCGGGTCGAGTCCCTGCAGCCGCACGTTGTCGGGTCCTTCACCGAAGCGCGGGTGCAGGTTGTAGGTGTAGAGCAAGGCCTGCCGCTTGTCTTTGCTCACGTAGTCGAGGGCGGCGTGGTCAGTCTCGTAGGGCGAAACGAGACGGTATTGGTCACCGTCGAAGATCACCTTCTCCACCGCCTTGTATTGGGCAACGGCATTTTGGAGGAACGCATAGTCTTCGGCAGAGAGAGATTTCAGGTCGATGTCGAAGCCGAGCTTCACCATGCTGCACACATCGAAGCGGAATTTCACACTTGTGCCTTTGTTCCAATTGGTCACGTGGGAAGCCATAGCCTTGGCGGGGAAGAACTTCGACATGCTCCATTGTATGTAGAGCCGCTCAAAGGGATCGGTGTCGTCGGAGCACCAGAACTCGGTGAAGTATTTCAGTGCTTCGTAGTCGCAACGTCCGCCACCGCCCGAGCAGAGCATCATGTCGAGCTTGGGATATTTCGCGCTGACGCGCTGGAACACTTTGTAGAGCCCGCGCACATAATCGATATAGAGATTGCCCTGTTTCTTGCCCAGGTAGTGGGAGTAGATGTTGGTGATGGGACTGTTGCAATCCCATTTCATATAGGCTACGTCAGGATTCTCGGTCATGATCTTGTCGATGACACCGAACACGAAGTCCTGCACCTCGGGATTGCTCAGGTCGAGCACCAGTTGGTTGCGGTAGTAGTAGGTGTCGCGGTTGGGCAGCTCGATGGCCCAGTCGGGGTGCTTCTCATAGAGTTGGCTTTTGGGGTTGACCATCTCGGGTTCTATCCAGATGCCGAACTTCACTCCGGCGGTCTTGGCGTCGCTCACCATGCCTGGAATTCCCTTGGGCAATTTGTCGGTAGTGGCCTGCCAGTCGCCGAGTCCGGCACGGTCGTTCTGGCGAGGATATTTATTGCCAAACCATCCGTCGTCGAGCAGAAACATGTCTACACCCAAATCCTTGGCATCTTTCATCAGGCTGGCCAAAGTCTGCTGGTTGAAGTCGAATCCCGTATTTTCCCAGTTGTTGAGCAGGGTCATTCTTCCGCCCATACCGTCCTTAAGGTCGTAGCGCCGGCACCAGTCCTGCAGGTTTCGGCTGGCTTGGCCGATGCCTTTGTTGCTGAGCGTGAATACGAATTCGGGGGTGAGAAACGTTTCTCCGGAGGCCAGCTGATAGTCGGAGGCGTAAGGGTTGATGCCGGGGAGAAGGCGAAGGGTGTGGGTGTTGTCTACCTCGCAGGTGTACTGGAAGTTGCCTGTCCAGCCGATATTGCCCAGCAACACCCGGCCAGAGTTCTCCTGTGCAGGCAGTCCGAAATCCAACTCGAAGAAGGGTTCGGCGAGCAGGTTGGCACGCGTGCCGAGCTTGGTGTCGACGATCTTCTTGCCGGTCTTGAGTTCCTGTGTCTCGGGCTGGCCTTCAAAGGCCCAGTCGCTGTGGTAGTTGGTCAGAAAATAATGGCTGTCGCGGAAGTAGAGCATGCCGCTGTTGTAGCGCCATAGCGTGACGGGCTTGCCCTCGCGGTTGGTGATCTCGCTCCACATCTTGATGACATTCTCCTTGGGATAGGCCACATAGTGCAGGGTCACCTCGTCCTTATATTTGTCGTCGGCCAGTCGGATGATAGTCTCCGTGCCTCCGTTGACGCTTCGCTGCTCATGCGACTTATAATATAAATAGGTGGTCTGGTTGCCGTCGGCATGGGTGATGGCGACGGCGGGCTCGAAGAAGTCCTCTCCTCCCGATGCCGGATAGGCTTCATGACCGCGGATGCCCATCGATCCGTCGTTGCCGGGACGCACGTTCCACTTCAGCTTTCCGTAGTCTTGCGGATTGAGGAGCTTGTCGCCGAGGTAGACTTGATAGATTCTGTTGTGCTCATTGACCTGATACACAAGGTCGGTGTTGTCTGTAGATATGCGGACAATTTTTTGTGCCTGCATGGAGAGAGCTATGCAGGATGCGATAGACGCAATCAATAGCCTTTTCATTGTAGTTTCTGGTTTACTTGCAAAGTTACGCATTATTTCTCAGATTTCTATCTTCAACTGTTGATAAATTCACCTCACACCTTACTCTCACAACTGATTGCCTATTGACAGAACCGTCAGCGAACTGACATTTTGCCATGCCGTGTGTGCAATTTGCGCGTCCTGAACGGTTGTAAGTTGACATAAAGCAAGAAAAGTGGAGAGCAAAAGGTAAAAAACCGTCAGGTCTTTGCATGTTTGGAGCAATGGTATTACCTTTGCACTGTAATAGAAAGGATAATGATAATAAAAAGGGGTCCGCTGAAAAGACTCCGGTAAATACGAAAGGATTAAAATTATGATGATGACAACAGTAGTTTCAATGATGATTCTCGCAGTGATGATTGCTCAGGCTGTTCATGTAAGCCACAAGATGGAAATGGGCAAGTAATCGCTGTATGGACTTCAAGCTTGGGCCTAAGAAGGCTCCAAGTGAGGAAGTTATGATGAAGAAAGCGTTTTAAAATCAGATATAGATCGACAAAGCCGTTCATTCCTTTAGGGAGTGAACGGCTTTTTTGCGTGCCACAGTTTTTCCTTCCGGTGGATGAGCTCATTTTCCCGTTGGATAAATTTGGCCGTTATGTGATTTTCCGTTAACTTTGCAAACATGGGAACAATCGTCCGTTTCATTAAAAATTGGACCTTGCCAGTGTCCATGCTGACGGGTACCGTGATTTATCTGATTTTTGCCAACGTCCCGGCGCTGGCTCCCATTGCCGACTGGTATGCCCCCTACAATCCGACGGTGATGCCCGTGTTCATGTTTGGAATTCTCTTTGTCACCTTCTGCAAGATCGATTTCCACAAGCTCTTGCCCGTGAGGTGGCATTGGTGGGTGTTGCTGCAGCAGGCAGTCTGTGTGTTTGTCATTGTCGGACTCGTCCTCTTTTTTCATCTCAGCGGTAAGTCGCTGATCATCATGGAGTCGATTTTGGCCTGCATCATCGGACCTTGTGCGGCAGCGGCGGCCGTCGTCACGGCCAAATTAGGCGGCAGTCTGGAGCAGATGACGACTTATACCTTTCTGAGCAACTTCCTCACAGCCATTCTGATCCCCATCTGCTTCCCCTTGATAGAGCCTTCCGGCGACCGCTCCTTTGCCGAAGCGCTGTTCAAGATTCTTGCCGACGTGGGTACGGTGCTGCTGATCCCTATGGCTTTGGCTTACATAGTGAAGCACTTCTTCCATCGCCTCCACCGAGTCATTGTCGGCGTGAAGGACTTGAGCTATTATTTATGGGGCGTATCGCTCACCATTGTGACAGGTACGACGGTGATGAACATTTGTCATGCCGCTAACTCCATAGGCTTTATCTTGATCATTGCTTTTCTGTCTCTCTTGCTCTGTTTCTTCCAGTTTGGCTCAGGCCGGTTTATTGGCCGCTATTTCAAGGCTACTGTCGAGGCCGGGCAGGCTTTGGGGCAAAAGAACACGGCCTTTGCTATATGGATCGCGGCGGCCTACCTCAATCCGCTTTCCACGGTAGGCCCAGGTTGCTACATCGTTTGGCAAAACTTCATCAACTCTTTAGAGATCTGGTCTTGCAGAAAAAAAGGCGAGGAGCATTTCGTCTGACATTTTGACCGCTATCCCTCCATCCTCACAGAATCAGTTGTCGGTATGAGAGCGACTGGCTACTGATGGCGGCTGCCAACTGGCTCCCCACGGGCTCCCAAGTGGGGGCCAGTGGGGAGCCAATTGGCAGCCGGCGGGCTTCCAACTGCGGGCCTGCGTGAATAGCTGATGAAAGGAACATTGTATTATTTTCCCAGATTTTCTGGCACAGCGGATATTTTCCGTGGGTGATGGTTGAAGGAATCTGAGATTGCTTGTCTGTGATGTCTCCAATGTGCCACCATCAATCACCCTAAAAGATGTAGTGTCATACTTCCACCCCAAAAGGAATAGTGTCACCCTTTCAGCCCAAAAGGTAAGAAAAATAGTTACTATGTTTGCAACCGCAAACCGGGCGACGGGCTCATTGCCCCCCTGCGGAGTATAGTTTTTTTTCGCATTGAGAAACGCGATGAACCTCTCCGCTACGCTTCGAGAACCCTCGCATC